>Ga0307423_1000145_pt1 | contig 45452 bp, 43 predicted proteins | sample SalMarWE160310MG_FD_202154 | JGI IMG/M metagenome (GOLD analysis project Ga0307423, IMG submission 202154) | Salt marsh sediment microbial communities from the Plum Island Ecosystem LTER, Massachusetts, United States - WE1603-10 | ecosystem: Environmental > Aquatic > Marine > Intertidal zone >...
GTTTGCTCATTTCCTTTATGTAAGCGCTTGTAAGAGTCATAATAGCTTGCAGTCCAATATAAAGTACTGGAAAAAGGTTAAAGAGGATCAAGAAATATCTAATTTTAAGAAATACTAATAAAAAAGAATCATTGTAAAGTTCGCTTACTAAAAGTATGTTATAATGCAAATCAAATATTTTCCCACATGTTAGAATCATAAAAAACAAAGCAAACAAGAAATACGCGTCTGAAGTGTAGATTGCTTCTTGTTTAAACCATTTGATGAATAATAATAAGCTCATTATTCCCAATACAACGATTCTAATTAAACTAGCAATGACCGATACAATAGTATTGGGTAATTGTGTCAATGAATAACTTATTGTTGACCAATATATCACATATAAAAACGTAAAAATTATTCCAATAATAATTGCGCTCCCAATTAGATAACGTATATACTTTAACTTTTTAGCATCCATTTTTTTTAACTCCTTTATTTTTTAGATAATTTTCAAAAAAATGATTTTATCACACTATTATAATAAATCCTCTATAAAAAATCCTCAAAAAAAATGGTGATTAAAAATCCTCTCTTTTCGTTTCAAAAATACATTTAAAGAACGAGTAAACCAAAAATTGGACTCTTGAAAAATAATATATAGTCATATAATTTAACTCTTTAATACTAAAAATTTAAAATACTAACTAAATAAAATGAAAAACATCATAATCACTATATCCCGAGAAGAATGGGAATATATGCTAGAATTTAAAAAATCTCCGATTAAAAAAAGGTACAAAGAATACCAAGAATTATTTTTTGATGAAAAAGGGGATTTGAAATAATAGAGATAATAATAATAAAAATCTTTTACATAGTTTTAATCACTACATATCTTATTTTATGGTTTTATAAAATGATAATTTAAAAAATATGAAATTTCATTTTAGAATTTAAGAATAAAGATATTGTATGCGAATATTTATTTGATTATTTGATGATACTCAATGGTTTACTTCATAATAAATGGATTAGGGTTTAATTGTCGAAACGACAAAAAAATTTGCACAAATAAGGATATTTCCTGTCGAGTATGTGTGATTGATAAATTAAAGGAAATGGGATTTGAAATGACTTCCAATTTAAAATTAATAAGAATCATTTCAGATGATAAACATCAAGAAATAGAAAGAGAATCTATCTGGCAAAAATTTCTTGATGTGCTCAATATTAGACATATTATAATTATGGATAATGAATCTGGATTATCATTATTGAATTATCCCGTAACTAGTGGAGAAATTGATGCTACTTTACTAAGTGGATTTATTCAAGCAAATATAACCTTCTCAGAATCAAGTGAAGTATCCGGTAATATGAATAGATCCATAATAGAACACAATTTTAATGAATTTCAATACAAGGATTTCAATATTTTACTAAAAAATGGAAAATTCGTAAGAATTTGTTTAATTCTCGAACATAAAGCCTCTCTACATATGAGAACATGCGTAGATCAGTTTTTAGATATCTTTGAAAATAATTTTAAGGATAATTTTATAACACTACGAGAAACGGGTCTTTTTAACGATGAAGGAATGACTGATTTTATTATTGATTCATTTAACATCGATTTAGTATTCCCAATGACATTAACCTATGCGATTCCTCCTGAATTATTAGAACAAATTAATGAAAATTGGATACAAAAAGCAATATACGAATTAGCAATGGAAGCTTTAAGTGAAAAACCTTTCTTTTATATAAACACTCTTTTAAATAAAGTTAAGAAAATCGTCCACATTAAACTAAACATAGTTTTATACGAAATTTATCAATTATATGAAAAAAAAATTATTGTAACAATGCCATTAGAAACTATATTAAGCAATTTAGAAAATAAACAAGATACCACCCAGAAACGAGAGATTAAAATGCAACCGATATCTTCAATGGTTATTAATGACGAAGATTTGGCTGAATTAAAAAATAAAATTCAAAATGTGGATGAATTTAAAGGAAGGGAGATTATTAAAGAAATACTAAAAAAAGGTAAATCGGCTGAAAATTCATTAGCTTATCAAAGTGCTGAAATAGAATATAAAAAAGCTGTAATTCTATCAAGAGAATTCAAATTTAAAGAGGAAGAAAAAAGAGCTTCCCGCCTTCTATTTAATTCCGAGAAGAAGGTAAAATCAATAGAACTTGAATTTTATATAGAAATGGGAGAGAAATCGGAGAAAAATAAGGATTGTATTAAAGCTATTCACAATTACCAAAATGCCATTAAAATTATGGAAGATAATTTAATTTATAATTTTCTTGATCCTCGAATTAAAAAATTAAAGCGAAAGATCCTCAAATTGAGAGAAGAAATCTAAAACTCAAATTCTCCTTTTTGATAAAAGAATACCAATATGAATATTTTTAAAAGTAATATCTATTTAATTGATAATTATGCCAAAGTTAGAAAAAAGCATTGAAATTAATGCATCTTTACAAAAGGTATATGATGTTCTGAATGATTATTTAAATCTTCCAGTGTGGAATATTGTGGTGACTGAATGTAAACAAATTGGAACCAATAAATATTTCTTAAAAACTAATGTAGGAGATGTTATCAACACTGAAATAGAAAATGTCCCTGGAGAAAGAATGACATCAACACAAGAAGGAAGTCCAATGCAAAAAATAGGATATATCTTCTCTTCCAAAGAAGATAGTGTAATTGTGACACTTTGGACTGAATTTGAGTTAGAAGATCAACGATTTGTTCTCGATATGGCTGGAGATTTGTTTTTGAAAAGCCTTAAAGTTTATATAGATTTTATAAGCTCTGGTGGAGACCCAAAAGATTACAAGAAGTCTTTTAGCAAAATTAAAAAGGCCTAATATTGTTAATCTTACAAATTTTTTTATTTTTTATGCTCATCCATAGTCCATGTGAAGCAGATTTTTAAATATCCTTAATATACTAATGGTTATTATTATTCCATAACCAAAGAACATTTAAATTTTTTTAAGTATTGAGAATGATAAATTTTTATTTTGTTCGTATATTACAAAAATCAAACTCAATTATGAGATTTTAAATCATAAATTAGATAAAATTAGATATGAATGAATCGCCTCAAATAAGAAAGAATGTAAAAGTAATTGTGACCGGAGGAGGAGGAGTTGGGAAAACGTCTTTCCTTAATCGCCTAGTACATGATAATTTCGACATTAACAGCGAACTAACAAGAGGTATCGATTTCTTTTCCAAAAACATAAAAGTTAATGGAAGCGATATTAATTTCGTGATGTGGGATTTTGCAGGTCAGAGACAATTTAGGAGATTACTTGAGGATTTTGTAAATGGTTCTATAGCCGTTTTTATCTTATTTGATTTGACACGCATCTCAAGCCTTGAGAATGTTGAAGAATGGTTAGAAAAATTAAAGGAATTTAAAAACATGCCAATATTAATCTTAGGAACAAAATATGACCTTGTGGATTATAGTGCGATTATGATTTTTGATGAATATTTTAAAAATATTATAGAAAGATTAAATATCGATTACCTAAAAATATCATCAAAAACAGGGTATAATGTAAAAGAAGCTTTTGACATTTTGATAAGTAGGCTCTCTTCTATGCAGAAATAAGTTAAATGGTGATTAATTTAAAGTTGTTTATAAGAATCTAACATTGGATTCTTTAAGATTACTGCTTGGTTGAAAATCTATACTTTTACAATCCAGTCAAATTCATCCTCAATATCTAAACGTTGCATCCCTGTTAATAGTTCATAGAGTTTACGAGTTGTTTCTCCTGGCTCGCCATCGCTGAATATTCTCTTTTTATCTTCTAATACAACAGATTTAATTGGAGTAATGACAGCTGCGGTTCCAGCACAAAAAGTTTCGGTACAAGACTCTTCAAAAATTTCTTTATATGAGATGTCTCTCTCTTCTATTCGCATTCCTAATTTCTTATCACCTAATTCTAATATCGATTTTCTTGTGATTCCCGGTAAAATAGTCCCTGAGGTTTTAGGTGTGACTAATGCACCATTAATCACTGTAAAAAAGTTCGCTGTTCCAACTTCTTCAATATATTCTCTGTTTATGGCATCCAAAAATATAACCTGGGAAAAACCCCTAGATTTAGTTTCTTTAACGGGTAACATTGATCCTGCATAGTTAGAACAAGTTTTTGCAGCACCTGTCCCACCTGGAGCAGCTCTAGTGTAAATTGTAGATATTTCTAAATCTATACCTCTGAAACCTTCGGGGAAGTACGGTCCAACAGGAACAGTGAAGATGATTAGTTTGTATTCTAATGCAGGTTTAACTCCCAATATAGGACCATTCCCAATCATCAAGGGTCGAATATAAAGGGCCCCTCCACTATCATAAGGTGGTATGAAATCCTCATTCGCTTTTACAACTTGTTTAATGGCTTTAATAAATAATTCAATTTCATAATTGGGCATTAACAATCTATTTGCACTTTTATTTAATCGCTTTGCATTTTCTTCTGGACGAAAAAGTGTGATTTCTCCCTCTTTTGTCCTGAGAGCTTTCATACCTTCAAAAATACCTTGACCGTAGTTTAAAACACATGCTGCTGGGGAAATCTCGATGTTAGCAAATGGGACTAAATGTCCTTCGCTCCATCTACCATCTTTATAGTCTGCAACATACATTGTTTTGGTTTCTATGAAGTTGAAACCAAGTGAGTAAAAATCAATTTCTTTTGGATCCATTTTATTCAAATCCTAACTTTCTTTCAGAAATATTTAAGGATTTGTTTCTTAAAAAATTTTTTTGAATTCTCTAAAAATTTGGATAAAACGAATTAGATATTAATAACCACTGAAAATAAATAAGAATAAATATCTAAAATTAGATTTATAATTTAAATTTTTTAAGATTGATTACTACAAATTAAACCTTTTACTTGAAGATGTCAGAAAGAAAACTTAAATTTAAAGACTATAAATTGGTTATCGCGGGTTTAGACAATGCCGGAAAAAGTAGCGCACTAATAGCTTTACGTCAAAAATATAATTTTTATGAAAGAGTTAAAAATTTAAAACCCACGATAAAAATAGATTATAGTTCTTTTAAATTCCTCGAAAGATATAGAATTAACATCTGGGATATGGGGGGGCAAGCCAAATTCAGAAAAATTTACGTTAGTAATCCTATATATTTTTCAGAGTCTGATTTTCTATACTTTCTCATTGATTTACAAGATGAGTTTAAGTTTGATGAAGCCATACAATATTTGCATGATGTTTTAAATATTTACCGAGGATTGGACTATATGAATGATGTAGTGGTATGTTTTAATAAACATGATCCGAAATTTAAAAATGATACTGATTTTCAAGATCGTTCAATTATGTTAGAAAATTTAATCAAATCTCAAAATCAAGATATGAAATTTAAATTCTTTCATACTTCATACTATGATATTTCTTCAATATCAAAAGCAATTTCCTACTCTCTAAACAAATTGCTTAGTTTGGAACAAATTAGTAAGGAATTAAAATTTATTGTTGACAAATTTGGATGCAATCACGCAATATTATATACAGATTCAGGAATTGTAATTGCAGATCATTATAAAGAAACTATGGATACAAGAGCATTTGAAGAGATAATTAGTATTAAAATCAATGATGATCTAGAATTTTTTCAGAGACTTAAAGACGATAATGTCAATATTGATGATAGAGTATCAATTACAGAAGAAAAAACGGAATACGTGAAAATGTTTTCAGTGTCATCAACAGAGGGAAGAAATATTTTTTATGTAGAAGTAAGTATGCCAGCAAATATGATAAATGAGATAAAAATTGAACTAGAAAAATTTCAAAAGATTTTGGAAACCACCTTTACTTGAAAAAAATTCCTTTATCATACAAAACAAATATTTGAATTACAAATTTTTTAGTTAAAAATATATATTAATGTTCATATCACTTTTCAAAATTAAATAGTAGTGAACTTATGTCCTTAAGAAAAGTTACAATAAAGAGTATAATAGAAAAACATCAAAATGGAGAGAAAATTCTAACCATTACTGCTTATGATTATGCTCTAGCTAAAATTGTTGATACTTGTGGTTTAGATTTAATTCTTGTAGGAGATTCATTAGCTATGGTTATGTTGGGATATCCCAATACGCTATCGGTCTCAATGGATGAAATGATCCATCATACTAAGGCTGTGAGTAGAGCTGTTTCAAATGCTTTAATTGTTGGAGATATGCCGTTTTTATCTTATAAGATTAATAAAAAAGATGCTATAAAAAATGCCGGTCGATTCATCCAAGAAGGAGGAGCAGAAGCTGTAAAAGTTGAAGGAGGAAGTGAAATATGTACAACTATTAAAGCAATTTTAGATGCTGATATTGAAGTAATGGGTCATATTGGTCTTACTCCCCAAAAAATTTATAGATTTGGAGGTTTTATGGTACAAGGAAAAACATTTGAAACTGCAAAACGACTAATATTAGATGCTAAAAATCTGCAAGAAGCTGGTGTTTTTTCAATAGTATTAGAAAGTATCCCTTGGCAAATCGCAGAACTTATAACTAAAGAAATTGATATTCCAACAATCGGGATAGGTGCAGGACCATATTGTGATGGACAAATTCTCGTTTTACATGATATGCTAGGCATCTTTACAGACTTCAAGCCAAAATTTTTGAAATATTTTGGAAATGTTAGAGAATCCATAATTGAAGCATTAGATCAATATAAAAATGAAGTATTAAAAGATGTTTATCCAAATAAAGATTATTCATATGAATATGTTGGAGATCAATTTGAGGATCTAAAAGAGTGGGTTGAAAATAATGATCTTAACAAAGAAGCATCTGAATTATCTAAAACTATGGAAAAATGAATCCAAAAAACATCATTAGTTTTTATTCCTACATTAAAAAAAAACAAAACACCCCCCTCATATTTTTTTTGATAAAAATAGATTTGAAGGAAAAATGTTCTTATATTCGGTATAAATGTAAATTAGTAAAATAAATAAAAATATAATAAATTAAACTTATATTAATAATAATAATTACTTCAATCTAGTAATTATATATCAATTAATTATAATAATTCTCATAAGAAAATGGTCGAATCGCCATGTCAGAAGAATATGACTATTTATTTAAATCAATCGTTGTAGGAGATGGCGGAGTAGGTAAAACTGCTCTAACTTTACGCTTTTCCAAGGATTTTTTTACAGAAGATTATAAAATGACAATTGGAGTTGACTTTCACGTAAAGACGATTACAATTAATGGTATAGACGGACCTATCAAAGCAAAACTTCAACTTTGGGACACTGGAGGTCAAGAACGTTTCAGCTCAATACGACCAATGTATTATAGAGGTTCACTTGGAGCAGTATTAGTTTTCGATCTTACCAATGCAGCAAGTTTTGAACATTTACCTCAATGGATTGAAGAAGTGAGAGCTAATCTAAAAGGTGAAATTCCTCTATTGCTTGTGGGAAATAAGAGTGATTTAATTGATTATCGTGAGGTCTCGCTTGCTGAAATAAATAATTTTACACGAGATTTTAACCTCTATTATATGGAGACTTCTGCTAAAACAGGAGATGGAGTCGGAGATTGTTTCTATATCTTAGCTTGCTTGATGATTGGGCAAACAATTCCAATACAATTATTAAACAATATTGTATATAACCCTGGTCAAATCCCTTTAAGTATTGATCAGGATCAAAAAACTCCATCAATTCAACCAGAAACTATGGCAGATTATGCGGCACCTCCCGTACCAGAACCGTTAAAGCCTAATACAGATCTGGAAATCAAATATGCCGCACCACCTATACCAGAACTAAATAAACCTAATACAGTCCCAGAAATCAAATATGCTGCACCTCCCGTTCCAGAACAAATAATTGAAGCAAAAGAAAAGCCAATACCAAAAATTGAACCAACAATCATACCTGAAATTTCCGTTCCAGATCCTGTTGCATTTGAGTTTAAAACTCCGGAAGAAATATTATCGCAGAAAGCCAACGAACCCCAAAAAATGATACAAACATCAAAAATCTCCCAAACACCTGTAGAAGATTCATATAAACCAAAAACTGTTCCTTTTTCTTCTAATATACCTTTTCCCGCACCCACTCCAAAAGAATTCAAAACTCAAAAAATAGAAATTTCTCACGACACTTCTAAAAAACAGACAATTCCATTTATTGTTTCAAAAAAAGAGGAACCCATAAAACCTAAACCCGCTTCAATGACATTTGAACAAACACCGATTTCAAAATCATTAGATGATTATATGCCTGAAAATATTATATCCAAAAAAGAAAAGAAAAAACTTGATAAGGAAAAGAAGAAAAAGGAAAAAGAACTTAAAATTAAAGCGGAGAAGGAAAAACAAGAACGATTAATAGAGGAAATGAAGCAAGGTAAAAAAGAAAAACCAATAAAAGAAAAGAAAAGAGGGGGACCTGAACAAGATTTAATTTCTCCTAAATCTGATGCAACGATGAATACACCTTCGTTATTTCAAGCATTAACACAGAAAACGGAATTATTAAAAAAAGAGGAGTCGACCCCATTCGTATCATTTCCAGCAAGTGAAGAACCAAAACAGGAAGAATCATCTACATTGAGAATTATTCCAAATGTGGCAGATATTGATACAGAATTTAATTCCTTCACAGTAATAACTTCTAACTCCGAACCAAATGTTGATGAGGAACCCAAAACTAAAGATTTCTTAACTTGTTCTCAATGTGGAGCAATATTATCTTCAGATTACGCTTTTTGTAATAAATGTGGGAATAAATTATCATAAAAATTAATATCACTTAATGGTCATTTTCCACAAATAGGACAAGTATTCCACATCTTCTTTATTTTAGAATTACAGTGAGGACATATTTTCAGATCAGGATCTATTTCAGTTTGAAGATTACCAAATATCGTTAAATTGTCCTCTACTCGATAATCAATTAAATTTTGAGGGCTCTGAACTTTAGATACTTGATCGGATATTTTTGAGGATTCAGTCTTAGGTTTGAAATATTCTTTTTTAATAGGCCGAGTGATTACTTCTTGTTTCTTTGTCTTTTTTTGGGTCTTTATTGTTAAGTTTTTAGAATTTTCTTGATCTTCAATTTTTTTTACCTTTGGTGATGATTCAGGAATGTCACCCTCAGATGATCCCACAATGTAATAATAATAATTTCCATTATTATTTTCTACTATTATCTCCCCATTTTTTAAGCGCACTTCAACAAAGTAAATGATTGTAGATCCAGTAGGAACATCAGCAAGTTCTGCAATGAAATAATCAGTTTTACTTAACATTTCCATTTGATACCATGAATTTCCCTGATCTGCAGAAAAATTCAATTGGACACGCTCAAGTGCTTCATCAAAATCTTCTTCAGTAATTTTAACAATGATTTTAATGGTTTTTTTTAAAGAAGTTAAAGTACTTTCTCCTTCTTCTTTTTTTACCTCATCCCAAGCAAGATTACATTTTGGACAATTTGTAAACCAATTGGGATATTCATAATTGCAATTTAAGCAAGTTTTTGTAAAATATCTTGTTGTTTTAATTCCCAATGACTTTTTCTTATCTTTCGCCATTCTTTATTTCAGTCTTAAAGTACTTTTTAGTAAATATATATGTTTCTGAAGGATTATAAATTTATTTTATAAATCTTCTCATATTTGTACATAATATTTACTTCTTCTTATTAACATTTACTTTGAGATGGTTAAAATTTCTTCAAGATCCTCTACAAACCTAATTAAATGTTCATATTTAACATGAGGCATCATTACTACCCTTATCAAATTAATATCTTGAAATTTACCTAACATCCAATTCCGTTGACGTAATTTACTATCAATTTCACATATCGAGTCATTATTTTCGGTTGTAATACCAACTAAATTAAGAACCGGTTTTGCAGCGAGTTTAATCCCATTAATTTCTGAAATTTTATTAGCTAAATAATCAGTATTCTGCATGCAGCTTTGGATCATTTTAGTAAATCCATTCAAACCTAAGTATTTCATTATAGCCCAGAATGCAATTATTGAAGCTCCTGGTCTTGTTCCAACTAAATGAAAGTGTTTAAAACTTCCTCCTGCTAAATAAGGAATTTCAAATCCCGTTTTTTGTAAAATTGATTCATCTCTTAAGAAAAATCCACCAGAGGGAATAATACCGAGACCCATTTTGTGTGGATCTGCTGTTATAGAGTCTACTTCTTTTACTGAAAAATCCCATAAAGGAACTTTGTAGCCAATATTCTTTAAGAAGGGTAAAATGAAACCTCCAAAAGCAGCATCAACGTGAAAATAGATATCTTTATCTTCAAGTAACTTTCCTATTTCTTTTATCGGGTCTATTAGTCCTAATGAAGTTGTTCCAGCAATTCCTACTACTCCACATGTATTTTTGTTAATTAAACTCGCATAGTGATCAAGATCTAATTCAAAGTTTTCTTTTAACTTAGCCTTCCTCAATTTTATACCTAAAAGATCTGCCGCTTTATCAAAAGAGATGTGTGAAGAAATCGGTAAGACTATTTCAGGTTTAGATATCTCAGGATGTAGTTTCTTCGCAATTCTCATAGCTATAATATTGGCTTCTGATCCTCCAGTCGTAAATGTTCCAGTTATTCTTTTTCCGTTGAATAAATTCCCGATTTCTCTAGTAAGCTCTTCTTCTAATTTTGTAGTTCCTAAAAATAAGCCTGGGTCACCAAGATTTTTAGCTATATATTTCATGAAAATTTCCTTTCCAAAATCGTGGGGATCCGTACACATCGATCCTAATATTGATCCCGAATCATAAGAAAAATCATTTTTCAATTTCTTTTCGAGTATTTCAGTTATTTCCTGTTTAGAAAGACCGTCTTTTAACATTTTTGCGCTAAATTCGTTTTATAGAATATAAAAATATACAAGCAATTAAAATTTTATAGCTATAAATCATTAGAATCGAAATTATTCTATAAATCTAATAGAATCTCTTTTAAAGTACTTTTTCATAGTCTTCATTAAAACATCAACTAGATCGATTTTATAATAATTTGCTATGCATACTATTGAAAATTGAAGATCTCCCAATTCTTCTTCTAATTCAGATTCCGATTGTTGTAATTTCTTCGGTTTAAATTTTTCTTGGTAATTTATTTCTCTAGCAAGTTCACCTAATTCTTCCATTACTGCACTGAGCATTGAAAGTGGAGGCCAATAATCCCCGTGATTACGAATCCAATCGTCTATTGTTGATTGAATTTCATTAAAAGGAACATTATTCTTCATAAATAAAATAATTTTGGATAAAATAAAAATCTTAAAAATTTCTTTTTATAAGCTTTCATCTCAGCTTTCTAAGCGCTGTCATCTTCTAATCCAAGTTAATAATCTAAATTCATCAAAATAGCACTAACCGTAAGTTAATTTAAATCTTCAATATTTTTTACCAACAATCATTCTTTATATCAAATTTGGGTTTCTCAGCATTTTTAACATCGTCCACCTTTTGTGAGGGAAATTAAAAAACCAGTTTGCTTTACTAAAAGTGTTATAACCAAGTATCAAATCCATAAACACATTGTTTATAGAGTTGACATATGATAGATCGACACCCGCAATTTTATGGTGGGGGAATACATAATTTCCAATTGTAGCTGCCTTCATAGTGAACATAGGTGTCTTCATTTTAACCCCTGTAGAATCAGTACCGATAGATTATCCAATTTCTTTGAAAAAAGCAGGATGCCTCCTTATAAAATTAATATCTACTATAGTTATTCCCGTACCCGTATCCCAAACCGCTTTAACTTTTAATTTTCAATATTGAACATTAATGTAGGGATGTAACTTCATATCAAGAATAAGTTCTTGGAGATTATCAATATTCTTAAAATGATTAGGATTTTCAATTGAAACTCTATTTTCATCAAAAAAGAAATGGAAGCAAAAATCTTTGAGTAGATCCATTCCGATCAAATTTCTAATATTGGTAGAATTTTCCGAAAAGCGAGTTAAAGTAAATTTTTTTTCAAGATAGAGCCAAGTTCAATATATGGCACTATAATCTAATCATCAGAGACTTTTGCAAATATTCCTGAAGAGGTGTTCTTTCCAGCAGATTCAAATTTGGAATTGTAATTATCAAATTGAACGCTTGTTCTTGCTGAACCCGTATCAAAAATGAAGCGGTATTTTTTACCACCGATGATTCCATCAACATAAATTTCAGCAGCTTCAGTATCATCTTCATCTAGCTTAACTATTAAATCGAAAGTACTCATCAAAAATTTATATTTCTTATTATATTTATTTTTTCTCAAGAATAATTTATAATTTCTCAAATTATGTAAAAAGAGTTTCCCTTCTACGAGTTTCCCATTCTGCTCTTTTACCTTGATTATATCTATTTACTTCACTATAATATCCCGTGATTCTGGAATAAACTTTTACATCTTCAGATTTACATTGGGGACACTTAAAATCTCCACCACGGAACATTTTTTTACAAGAAGAACAGAAGATAAAATCTGTAGTATATGCAAAATAAGCTGTATTAGTTTTAAGACAGATATTTTTAGTTAATTCCCAGAGCCCTTGGATATCGGGTTTTTGTTCCCCCATCCAAATGTGAGTTATTACGCCACCTTCAATAATAGGATGGTAATCTCCTTGTTTTCTAATCCTTTCGGATAAAGGAATATTAGCATCATATCGCAAGTGACTTGAATTCGTATAATATGCGGATTTACCTTTGGATTGAACAATGGCCTTATTTGGAAAATGTTTCAAATCCAATCTTGCTAAACGTCCAGAAGAGCTTTCACTTGGTTGTTCCCAAAGAGAATACGATTTTCCATCTCTTTCTGTCATGGTGTTACATTTAGCGACCATATATTCAAGAATTCTTTTCCCTAAAGAATAACCTTCCTCATTTTCATGTAATTCAAAATTAGTTAAACTTTGAACTGCTTCATTTAATCCTGTAAAACCAATAGAAAGATTTTGATCTTTCAGTTTAAAGATTGGTTCACCATTAATCTTGCCACTGCACAGAGGTAAATGTCCAGAATTTAATCTTTTTTCTATTAAATTCCACTTTTTTCTTAATATATTTGCTGCTAATTCCATTTTTTCATCTAAAATATGAAAATAATCTTCCTCGTTTTTAGAAAGATAGGCGTATCGAGGTAAATTTAAGCTTACGCTTTGTAAAGAGCCTATAGTCACATAATTTTCCCAAATGTTGATGTTTTTCCTTTTTTCTGGATCTAAAATGCATTGCTTAATGATTTGGTTTCCGCTTAAAAATTTCCGGCAACATTGACTATGAATCTCATCAGGCATCCAATCTGGACACATATTAAGAAAATAAGGTGTGCCCATTGTTGCAACTTCTTCCATCACTTTCAAGTAAGAAGGTTCAAACTCTCTAAGCCATTCTTTCTTTATTTTAATTTCATGTTTCGGAAATGCAAATAGTTTTCCATTATGATCCCCTTGAATATACACATCAGTTAAAGCATCAAACAGCTCTAAGCATTCACTCTTATAATCACCGTAGGTGCCAATTATATTTCCATAAGGTCCAATTGCCGGAATATTAATTAATCCATCAGGAATAGTAGGTGTACAAGATATTGATGTAAATGGGACTTGCCCTCCACGTGCCGCGAAAATTTGGTTTGTTTCAAAAATTAAGCACTGCATTGATTGTTCAATTTCTCTTTTTGACAATCCCTTTGCATAAGGTGCTAGAAATGTGGTTATATAGTCATATCCTTGCCCTCCTGAAAATTCCCCTTGGATAATCCCTAACCACTTTGCTAGATGAGTTACTGCCACCCTTAGACTTCCTGCGGGTCCAGACTTACTACAATGTGCCCAGCTGTCTACGGGAGGTAAACCGTGCTCCAAAATCATCCTTGGATCCCATTCCTGACAAAAAGGTCTTAAATCAAAATACCTAAGCATGTGAATATGAATATCACCATATAAATGGGCATGAGCTTCATCTGAATCTAAAATTCTTAAAAGAGCGTATTCATCTGAAATCCGATTTGCAGCCCAATGGTGAATACTTTCAGGATTCATATCTTGATTCGCATTTTCATTAATACCGTCTTCTAAAATGGCTTCATAATCCATTAAAGGCATTCCAATTCGAGTATATAATTTTCGTGCCTCTTCATAATGTTCTTCAGATAAAATAGAACATACTATTTCTCTGATATGTGGTCCGGAGAGAAATTTAATCCCAGAAGAAATTATCCTTCGAACAACTAGTTGTGTTATTTTATTTGCAGAATCATGATTAATCCCCGTTTCCGTTATTATACTATCCTCTATCTTGGAAGGCTCAAAAATCACTACGTCTCCTTCAGTTCTGAAGACTCTTGGCAATAAATTATTTAAGAAACCATTTTTTCCTAAATTCTTTCTGTTTTCTTCTATTTCTTCTGATTTATGAATTAAAACCACATTTTTCCATCTAATTTTTATGATTAAATATTCTTATTTAGATTTTTTTGTCGATAATGGATTATTTATTATTTTAATTTGTCGGCTCAAATGACACATGTAAAATTATACCCAATTAATCTCTATCGTAAATATTTTACATCTTTTAATATAAAAATTTATTTGTTTCTCCAATATAAAGTTATTTTATCAATTATATGAAAGTTTTTTTAAAATCGGTTGACTCTTTTACTATTAGTAAACACGCCACATTATATAATATCGATACTCTGATGTTTTTATTAAATGTAACCTTTCAAGTTAAAAAAATGTCGTCAACGATGGTTTTTTGATTTATTTATGAGAATATTTATTTGATTGAATACTAAATACGAGTATATTTAAAAAAAAATGATTTCTTTTGGGAAATTATGAATAAAATTAGTAAGAATGATATCCAAGCAATAAAGGTTTTAGATGGAATATTCAGAAGAACTTTAAGCTACAATGAAAATTTAATGCTCTGTCATTTTTATCTTGAAAAAGGTTCCAATGTTCCGCTACATTCCCATGAACAACATCAAGTTGGGTATGTCATCAAAGGAAAATTACGTTTCTTTACAGAACAATCAGAATTTATTGCACAAGAAGGAGACAGTTACATTTTTAACGCAAATGAAAAACACGGGGCTGCTATACTCGAAGATTCGGAAGTTATTGATATTTTTAATCCTGCGAGAGATGATTATAAATAATAAACATTACCACTGATATGCTGCAACAGAGAAAATTGCAAACAAGCAGATTAGTAATTCCCCAATTAACCAATCATAGTAATATTTCTTCTTTAGATCTCTATTGCTTTTAATCACAGAGGATAAACCAAAACTAATTGCAGAATTTATCCCCAAAAACATTATAATTGCAAATACTGGGGCTTCAAGTACAATATCTATTATGTTCATAGCAAAATCTAAGATGAACCATGCTCCTAAGAACGCTAAGAGCCCAAGTAAAAAGATCCAACCAGTAAATTGGATGATTTTTTCAAATATAATATCTTCTTCAATACCTGAATCAGTAGGAGAGGGTCTTTTTTTCTTTATACTTGACATCTTTTTTAACCAAATGAGTTATGGTGTTTTAAATTGTTTATGATTCTTAACTTTTTTTTTTTGTTATTTTATTATGGACGATTTTTTAAAAATAAAATAGCTTTTGCAATGTCTCCATCACAATCATAAAGTACTGCACGAGCTTCTTCAGTATCCACATTTGCTTGGCTAGCTACTAACATCACATCATTTTCAGTGATAGTTGCTTTCAATTCATCTTGGGATAATAAAATCTCTTCTTGATCTGATTTAATGATAATTTGTTCTCCTTGCGAAGCTTCGTGAGCATCTCCTATAACTTGGTAAATCTCTTGTCCCATTTGTTTCATTAAAATTACTTCTGGTTGATCAATAATGAGGGTTTTATCAAGACCTTCAATAATCACTCTTGTTGCTTCAATTTGATCCATATCGATTCCTTGTTGTTGCATGCGTCTACGCATCTGTCGGGAGCCTGCCTGTGAGCTCTCTCTTTGTTTAATTGCTTGCGGCCTTTTTGGTTTACTTTTTTCCTTATTTTGTAAATCTTTTGGTAATTTTACCATTATAATCACAAGATAATTTGATATTTATAATTTGATATAATTAATTGAGCTTTATAATATTGATTTATTACCTTTTCGAACATTAATTGCAATTCCTGTCTTAAAAGCTTTAATATATGGAATGGGCATTGATAACCTACCTATAGCAAGTATCTCATCTTCTTGGTTCACTATAATAACCTCATCTAAGGGTCGTAAACTAGCATCAATTTCCAATAAATGTTTACAAAAGACATTTCGACCTTTTCGAATGAATTCTGCAACCTCATTTAGAACCACAGCTCTCATTTTAGGAAAAGGTAATTCAGATATTATTTTTGATGCAGAATGAAAGGTAATTGTAAATAATCCGATTGTTGGACGAAAATTTAATAGAATGCTGTCGTTTTCATAAATATGTTTCATTTTACCCGTGTTCTTAGAAAAAATCAAATGAATATTCTCTGTATTATCAAAAAGAACGTCTGTTATCGCAATACCAAATTGATAATCTGAAATAGCTCTTATTTTTCTAAAAATGAGAAAAGAAGGAATATTTTTCATATTTTAATGAGTTAAATGATTAAAGATAAAATAAGTTTTGTACTTATGGAGATATCTGTTATTATGAGTAAAGTCTAGATTCGTTTCCCTTGCTCTTTACTTTAGACATCACTTTATCAACAGCATCAATGAAATCAATTTCACAAATTGCTTCAGCTTCTTTTCGAATTGCAAACATTCCAGCTTCTGTACATATTGCTTTAATATCAGCACCAGTAGCGCCTTCAGTTAAATCTACGAGCTTTTTTATATTAATATTTTCACTTAAAGTGAGAGATCTAGTATGAATTTTGAAAATTGCAAAACGTGCTTCCTCATCCGGTATTGGAAAGTCGATCATCCGATCAAATCTACCAGGTCTCAATAAAGCGGGATCTAAAATATCTACTCTATTCGTTGCTCCAATAATTTTTACATCTCCACGTTGTTCAAAACCATCTAGTTCACTTAATAATTGCATCAACGTCCTTTGAACTTCACGATCCCCTGATGTTGCAATTTTTAGTCGTTGAGACCCAATTGCATCTAATTCATCGATAAATAGAATCGTGGGAGCTTTTTTTTTAGCCATATTAAAGATTTCTCTAACTAATCTAGCACCTTCTCCTATGAATTTTTGAACTAATTCGGATCCGATAATTCTAATAAAAGTTGCTTCTGTTTCGTGAGCTATAGCCTTTGCAACTAAAGTTTTACCCGTACCAGGGGGACCATATAATAATACACCCTTTGGAGGTTCAATTCCAACTTTCTCAAATAAATCGGGTCGTTTTAATGGTAATTCAACAGTTTCTCTGACTTCTTGAAGTTGATCTGTTAAACCTCCAATATCTTGATAAGATAAATCAGGGATAGAATCAATTACTTCCATACCCTTAACAAATGGATCCAATTTTAAAGGCAATATTTCCATAATAGCAAAAGTTCTTTGATTTAATGCAACTCTCATTCCTGGAGTTAATTTTTCATTTTTTACTTTTCGACTTGCATTTACAACGAAACTAGGACCCGTAGAGCTTTTAACAATAATTTTACCATTCTCATCAAGTAAATCAATAATGGTAGCAGAAACTAACGGAGGTTCTCTCAGTCTATCAATTTCGTTCCTCAAACCATTCAGTTCTTGCTCTAATCTCATACGTTCTGCATCTAATAACTGTTTTTCAGTCTCTAAATTACGAAGTCTTTTTTCCAGATGCCTAGTATAGGTGATTAGATATTCTCCATCCTTCGTTTCCTCTCTTTTCTTTTTTTCTTTTGTAACAGTCAAATAATATTAACCCCAAGTATGTGTTGTAATTTTATTAAAGTTATTTTAATAATAAACTTTTATTCATTTAAATTTAAGGGCTTCTCTAAATATCAACAAAGGGAGATATCTAAAAAATATATAGCTTATATTTTATAATGAATTTTGCTTTAAAACCGAAAAATATAAGTGTTGTTTAGGCGATTTTATAATTATATTCACATCCTTTAATATTTTTAGACAAGAGGTAAGTATATGAGCAGTAGAAGAACAAACGACACAGAAAAGGAGTGTCAGATTTGTGGGGGTTTAATCTGGGGGAGAGGTGTTAAAGTAATAATAGAGGGAGCAAAAATAACGGTTTGTCAAAATTGTGCACAACACGGAAAAAAGATTGTAAAAAAAAAGCCTGCTATACCCCAACGAAAAGTAGAACCTTATAATAAAACAACTAAATCAAAACTTATAAAATCTCGAATTGAACCTCAATCAGAACTTGAAATTGTTGCAGATTATACTATAAAAATAAGAGATGTTAGACAATCATTGGGATTAAATCAAGATCAATTCGCACAAAAATTGAATGAAAAACCCTCATTACTTAAAAGGATCGAAACAGGGAAAGCAAAACCTTCCATCAAATTAGCTAAAAAAATTGACAAAGTATATGGAATTAATTTAATTACAAAATCAGAAACTATTGACACATCTGCTCAAGTAAGTAAATATATGAAAAAATCATCAGGGACATCTCTGGGAGATATGGCATTTGTAAAAAAGAAAAAATAATCTAAATTAAAGATCTTTAGTTATTTTAATTTTTTGATTTAAGGTAATTTTCTCCTTTAAGAATTGTATAATTTCTTGATTATTTTGTGCTTCTAAAGGACCACCGCATTCGGGACAACTAAAATTAAATTCAAAAGCTTGTTCAAACACATATTTTACGTTTTGATCATCGCAATTTTTACATATAAAAAAATAATTCTCTTCTTCATACTGGAGTCGTTCTCGCAGTTTTCTTTCGTTTAGTTTTTTCTTTTCCCTTAAAATTTCTTCTATCCTCTCAAACTCGTGCCACCAATAATATATAAACCAACCAGTAGATTTATCGCGAATTCTTCTAAATTGAGCTAATTTTTCGCTGTATAATTTATATAAAGTCTTGCGTACTGTATTCAATTTCAAGATTTCATTATCATCTGGTTCAAAATCTACATCACTACCGTTAGCTTCTAATCTCTGCTTGATGTTTTCAGTTATATCTTCATCTGTAATATCTTTATTCTCAGAATTTAGGAGTTCAATACCTACTTCAACCGCTACATCTCCTCCTATGATATATAGAAACGAGCTCAATAGAGGATTCAATTCTTTTTCAGACATTATTTCCTTTTTTGTATTTCTTTTTATTTCACTATTATGTGAATATTTCTTAAAAATTAAATTTTCGGGATATATTAAGCTATAAAATCATATTGCTTTTCATAAACTTCTTGGTCTATTTCAATTGAGCGGGTTATCTTACCCTTCCTTATTGCATAAATTCGCATTAAACGAGAATCTTTTAAATCTTTTGGTGTTTCAATTTCAGTTATTTTATAATTATTTAAAATTGAAATCGATTTCCAATTGTTTGGTATTTCTGATTTGAAATCTGAAAGTGTTGATTTTAAAATAAATTCGATATTTTTTTTATTATTTTTTAAATAACCTGTAGAAAATTGAATTCGTTTGGTCAAATCATCATCTTCTGGGGTTTTTTTTGAAGGTTGAGGAATGTTTTTCTTTGTTGTTATTTTACAAGACGGATTAATATTAAATGATATAAGAAAATAGCTATTGGAGCGAAAGAATTTTAACCCCTCTAATAATTGATCTTTTGTTACGGTATCTAATATATCTGATTTATAATTCTTGGTTTGCCCAGTAGATTTTTTTAACTTCCATTCAAAACCTAATTTAGAAAGGTCTTTACTAATATCACTTCCTGTGATTAAACTTCCCTTAATTTCAAATTTTTTAATATCATCTCCGATTGAATTCACTACCGATTCTAATATTAGATCTTCATATTCATGGGTTCCTTTAAGAGTAATCTTGCTACTTGTAGTATTAATTTTTAATGCCGGTCCGAGGAAAACCCCCCGTGAATATCTATAGAAATGTCTATGAATATCCATATGCTTTTGAGCAGGGTCTTCTAAATTAGGGTTTTCTATAAGCTTCTTCAAATAATGCATTTAACAGTCTCTTTATTAACAAGTAAATTAAATATAAATTAACAAGGTCTCATTCCTTTAAACTTTAATCATTTATGCTTTTTAATATATCCAAACTTAATAGCCTTGAGCAATTAAAGTTGCTTTTTAATACCGTTCTTCAGAATTAATGAACTTACTATATTAATAAACTTAAAAAAAAATAAAATGTTAAATTACAATAATCATAACAATTTGAGTCTATTTATAATGATTTTAAGTTTAATGCAAATTAATGGTTTTGAAATACCTTCAATAACTTTGTGGGTCTTAGCGTGGATCTTTTTACTGATCGGAATTTTTTCTGTAGTCTTACTAATCCTTTACACAAAATATGGCAGAGAATTATCAATGAAATTTACTATGATATCAATTGTGTTTTCTTCAGTCTTTCTCGGATTTGCAACTCACTTTTTCCTAACTAGCTTTGGAATGTAGATAATTAAATTTGAAAAAAAGAGTTAAAATTTAAAAAAGAGGGTACGTATTTACTCTCAAATTAAAATATAATACAAATATATAAAAGAGTGAAAAGTAATGATATTTCAAGGCGAACAAACACTTTTTTTTGTTTTATGGCTAATAATTGCAACTATAGTTGTAGCGTTGATCATCTACATAGCGGTATTACTAATTACGTCCAAAACTAAAGCTTCTGATAAAAAATTTTTGATAATTCTCTTAGCTTTCATCTGTGTCTTAATTTTACCGATAGTTCTGGGGGCAATTAATAGTGTTTTAGGCGTTATAGGTAATTTAATCGCATTCAGTGGTTCAAATTATCTAACTCAATTAACACCTATTATTGGATTCCTAATCATCTTAATCCTAGTAAAATTTTTCATAGATATTACATGGGATCATGCAGTATGGATTTCTTTAACTACGTTATTCTTCTTGTTCCTTCTATATACAATGATACCCGGTCTTTATTCATTTTTAGGATTTGGAATTTAATTTATTTTGAAGAATTGAATCTGGAATGTGAATATTAAAATAATAAAATAAAGTAATTTATTTGAAAATAAATTATATTTTTTCCTTTAATTTTAAACGTGGTGCTAACCCTAATGACATCATTTCTTGTAACAATAGCTTAAATGCATATGAACACACAACCTTAGAAATAATGGTTCCTTCACCACACACCGGACAATAACGTTTATCTCGGTTTCGATCATATACCGCTAACAATCCACATTTTTCACAGACTAATATTACAGTTCTATCAGATTCATCTAACAGTCGTTCTTTTAATAGTAAGGCAGAACCGTGTCCTACTAAACAATCTCGTTCCATTTCTCCAAACCTTAATCCTCCTTCTCTTGCTCTACCTTCTGTAGGTTGTCTCGTCAGAATCTGGACTGGACCACGTGCTCTAGCATGAAGTTTATCAGCAACCAGATGATAAAGTTTCTGGTAGTAAATTGGAGTACAATATATTCCTGCTTCATACCTTTCTCCAGTAATTCCGTTGTACATTATTTCTCGCCCATTAAATTCGAACCCAGCTTGTACTAGTTGTTCTTGAAGTTTAGTTATATCTTTCCATTCAAAAGCGGTTGCATCTCCTAATTCTCCCGTAGCACAAGCGATCTTTCCACTAATTCCTTCGAAAAGTTGACCTAATGTCATCCTTGATGGCATAGCATGTGGATTGACAATAATATCCGGAATCACACCATTAGAAGTAAAAGGCATGTCTTCTTGAGGTTGAACCAATCCAAGCACACCTTTTTGACCATGACGCGACGAAAATTTATCTCCTAACTCAGGTATTCTTAGATCTCTTACTTTAATTTTAACTAATTTATTTCCATCAACAGTTTCGGAGATGATTACCGTATCAACTATTCCTTGTTCGTTATGTCTCATATTTTTTGAAGTTTCACGTCTATTAGGTTGCATTAATTCAAATTCTTCATATGATTTAATGAATCTTGGAGGAGAAGTTCTACCTATGAGTACATCACCTCCATTTACGGTTGTTTCGGGCTCAATAATTCCATCTTCCTCGGATAGTAAACGATAAGACTCAGCAGATTTGAAACCTCTCACGCCTCGTTCTGGAATCTCAAATTTATCAACTTCTCCTCCCGGATATTTTCTTTCTTCAGCATCGTAGGTTCGGAAAAAATGACTTCTGGCGAGACCCCTTTCAATTGAAGCCTTATTGATTACAATAGCATCTTCTATGTTATAACCCTCGAAACTCATCATTGCTATAATGAAATTCTGTCCTGAAGGACGTTTATTAATCCCTATTATCTCCATTGGACTTGTTTTTACTAATGCCTGTTGTGGGTAATGTAGGGTATGTCCACGAGTGTCCAATCTTAAATGCATATTTGCCGCAAACAATCCTAAAGCTTGTTTAACCATTCCTGCTTCATAAGTATTCCTAGGTGATTGATTATGTTCCGGGAAGGGAATAATTGAGGCACAGATACCTAATATCGCTGCTGGTGAAATTTCTAAATGAGTGTGTTCACTAGAAATATCCTCCTCAAACATTGCTATATATGCATTTTCTTCTTCTTCAGCATCTAAATATTCGATTAATCCTTTCTGAATCAAATCCGACCAAACATACTTTCCTTGTTTTAACTTATCAATATCTTCTTTTGTAATCAATAATTTTTTATTTTTGATAACAAAAAGTGGCCTGGTTGCTCTTCCAGCATCACAATTAATTTGAATCTCTTTTGAATCTATGTAAAAACCGATGTTAACATGTTGACTTATTTCACCTTTTCTTCGTTTTTCTCGTAATTGGCGAATAAATGGATTGTATTGTTGGTGAATTCCTACAAGTTTACCATTTAAGAATACTTTAGATTTATCACCTTTAACGTTTTTCACTTCATTTATTGGAATAACTCCTAAATCGATAATTATATTTTCAATTATCCTTTCATCTGCCCCCACCGATATTATTGAAGCTAAACCTAAATTCTTGACCAATCCACAATTAGGTCCTTCAGGAGTTTCTGCTGGACAAATTTTTCCCCATTGAGTTGGATGTAAATCACGAGCTTCAAAATGAGGTTGACTACGACTTAATGGTGAAATCACTCTTCTTAAATGACTTAATGTTCCTACATGATTTGTTCGATTCAGTAATTGGCTAACACCTGCCTTTCCCCCGACCCAATTGCCGGTTGCTAAAGCATGTCTAATACGCTCCGTTATTACATCTGCGCGAACTGCAGTTTTAATATTTGGTGCTCTTCCTCGAACTGCTGTCCGCTCCAACTGATATTTAATATCTTTTACTAAATTAAGAAAAGCAACCCTAAATAAAGATGTAAACAACTCTCCTGCTAGTTTCAATCGTTTGTTCGCATAATGATCTTTATCATCTGGCTCTCTGAGAATCAATGCAAGCTCCATAACTTTTTGTGCCATTTGTCCGAGATAATATGCTTTTTTAATCCGATCTTCTTCAGCATTACCAATATGAGGTAGTAAGTATCTATCAAGAACTTGAAGAGCTCTTCTAATTCGATAATCTTTTGTTTGACCTATAGCAACCCTTTTACCAATATAGTCTAAAGCGTTTTGTTGAGATTTTTCTGGGTCTTTTAAAACTTGGATTTCAGAAGCAACATCAATTACAGGAATTAACTCTTTCTGAATTTCATCATTTTCAGATATAGCCTGAAAAATTTCTCTATCAGAATGCAATCCTAAAGCCCTCATCAAAATTGCGAGTGGAATCTTTCCTGGAACGGAGGGGAACGAAACTCTTAAATTTCCATCTTTTTTTCTTTCAATTGTTACAGGTGCTCGGAATCCACTTCTAGTTGAAAATACTTTAGCTTGATGAGTTGCGCTAGAACTTCTACTTGCTTCTTCCGCTAAAATCCTGTTGGGTGCTAAATCTTCCTGAGTGACTAGAACCCTCTCTGTGCCGTTGATTATGAAGTAACCACCTGGGTCAAGCGGATCTTCACCCCGATTAATTAGTTCTTGTTCTGTCAAGCTTTCAAGTGGACATCGACAACTCTTTAACATTATTGGGATCTTTCCTATATAAATATCCAATGTTTCTTCGGATTCTTCCCGTTGCGTCCTTTCATCAATAGTAATTGGGGTCATTTCGAGAGTTATATCGGCTGCATAGCTTAATTCCCTGATACGTGCTTCTATTGGCGTTATTTCCATTGTAGCTCCATCAGCTTCTCTAACTTTCGGAACTCCTATATTGATCTTTCCAAACTTTATTTTAAAACCTGGAATGTCAGGAACGACTTCACTAGATTCATCCACAATTGCTTGCATTTCATATTCGATGAAGTTGTTATAAGAATCAAGATGTTGTCGCACTAAACCCTTTTCATCAAAAAGACTTTTTAAAACCGTCCATTTATCAATGTTAGATAATTTTTCAGTACTCAAATCTATATACCTTATTCATTTTTTATAATGAGAATGAAATTATACTTTCTCTTTTTTAATAAAACGGTAATAATCTATTGATTTCACCGTTGTGTGAGATTGTCTCACTATTTTAACAACATCTCCCTCTTTTGCCCCGATTGCTATTGCAACTGGGTCCTTATCAAACATTTGAGGCAGATCTGTAACGGTTATTTTAAATTTATCTAATAGTTCTTTAGTTTCTTCCTTTGTTAAAAGATAATGTTTAGGAACAAGTTCATGGAGCAATACGTCAATCTTTTTCTTTTTAGTCAAAAGGAATCCTCATATCTCACATAAGTATTAGATGAAGAAATATTGTATTTCTAAAAAATTTTACGTTATTCTTCGAAAATAAAAATAATTTCAAAAATAATTAGATTTGATTATAATAAAATACCCAGTATCCACTTCGTTTGCATAAAATCTTAATATTATCATCTGAAAATCGGTCAACTAAATATTTATATACATATTCTGCCCCCATTTTCTTCTTAATTACAAATTGAAATGAACCATTTAGTTTTAAGTAATTAGGCAGGGTTCTAAAAAGATCTAGAAACTCTTTTCGACCTTTTCTGAGGGGGGGATTCATGTATATGGCATCAAACATTATTTTTACTTTTTCTATAGGGTTAAAATAATTCCCCGTATAAATTCGATAATTATTTTTAGTTTGTGTTAAATTTAATCGCAAATTTTCACGGGTACACCAAATGGCGCGTTTATTTACATCGATAAAATATACAGAACTAGAAGGTGATTCGTAAGCTAAAACAATTCCGATGATTCCATAACCACAACCTAAATCCAAAAATATACTTGGCTTATCAGGGATCATCATATGTTCTACTAACACCTTGGTTCCTAAATCTAATTTTTTATACGAAAATACACCTGTGATAGTTTTAAACATATATAGATGTTTTCTTAAACTTACAGGAACGGTATGTATCTTCATAGAAACATCCGGAAAGGCCGTTGAGTAATCTTGATGATCATTTACCATCTAAATATCACATTAGTTTGATTTCTTTTCTTTCCAGTGAGGATAAATTTTTCGATTCATAAAAATTTTATCAATTTTTACCATTATCCCAGATTTTGCTTTATAGATTTTCATAGCATTGAATATAGATGTACCAAACCCAATTAATTCTTTTTTTAATGTCATTATAGCAACCTGCATACTTGGTTTAATACGAGCATCAATATAACAAATACCTGCTGCGGCAACATCTGCACCATGACAAATTGCATCAACTGCAGTATCCCTTAAATATATTTTAGGAACGTGTGATACCATTTCTTCCATTGGAAGAATTATTTTACGAATATAGTATTCATCGCCTTCTTCTTGAAATATATCCCAAGCATCCTTTAAATTCTGGAGTGTCATTAAAGTGTTATCCTCTCGAAAATTACCCACTCGTGTTCTTCTAAGTTCTAACATATTTGCTCCAGTACATAAAGTTTCTCCAATATCATAACATAATTTTCTAATATAAGTACCTGCTTCGCATCCCACCCGAAAAAGAACGTGTTGTTTATCGATTTCCAATATTTTATTATAATAAATCTCTCTTATTCTCATTTTTCGTACTACTGAGGATTTAAGCGGAGGTGTTTGGTAGATCTTCCCAGTGAACAACTTGAAAGCTTTTTCAATTTTTTTTGGATTCTCCAACGAATGGATATACAAGACTCCGATATATTCTTTTCCTGCAGATAATAAAGCTGACAAAACTCGAGTAGCACTACCAAGAGCGCAAGGCAAAATACCTGTTACTTTTGGATCAAGAGTCCCTCCATGACCAGCAATAGGAATATTTAGTATCTTACGAACCCAAGATACTACTTCATGACTCGTTGGTCCACTTGGTTTATCTAGATTAATAATACCTAGTTGAAGTAATTCATTAATATTTCGTTTTTCTGGTATAATTCCATATTCTGGGTTTGTAATATCTTGTGATTTAATAATTAATTGCTCTGGTTCATCAGAAGGGAGTTTCAACTCTGCTTTTATCATGACTTTGAAAAAGATGTAAAATTAAAGTTATATATTAAATTAAAGAATGTAATTTATTTTAATTTATTATGAAAACAGAAATTACTAAATTTAAATATAGTTTTTTAAAGTTTTGGAAAAATTTTACGGGCCATGTGGGAATTTCGCACCCGATCTGTTCGAACGAGCGAATCGAACCCACGACCTTCAGGTTAAAAGCCTGCCGCGCTACCTGCCTGCGCTAATGGCCCATATCATTAGAACATATTTGAAAATTGATCTTAAATCATTTTAAAATCGTATTAGAATAAATCCTCCCTAATTTAAAACTTTTTCTGTACATTCAATACCGTTAAGATATAGTCTTTTTAGGTGATTTAACGGCTATAAGAAGTGTTCAAATCCCTTATAATGTAATTCTTCTCTTTTATTTTCATAAATTATAAAAATTTTACCCTCTGAATTGACTTTACCTATAGCAAAAATCTTTCCATTTTTCGATTTGATAATTTTTTTTGCTTGTTCATATTTATTTGAAGGTATTGTGAATATATGGATGAATTCTTCACCAGCATTAAATATTAGCTCTTCCAACGGGAGATCAAATAGATTTGAAAATGATCGAGCTTCATCATCAACCAGATTATCATCAAAATTTATGTCAAAACCCATATCTGGATTTGATACCATTAATTCTCTTAAAGATCTAGCCAAACCGTCGGATGAATCAATACTAGCTGTTGAAAGTTGATTTTCTGATAAAATAAATGCAATTTTGTCATCTAAAACAGGTGCTAAAACACTTTGAATTGATCTTTCATAATTACTAAATTTATTGAGATCTTCGTATTGGTTTAATAGAATTTCGAAACCTGCACCTGTTAAGCCATATTTTGACGTAATAACTAAAATATCAGATTCTTTCATCCCTTTTCTATAAATAATATTATTTGGATCTTGAAATCCAAAAAGAGTCGGATTTAAAATGATTTCATTTGTCATATTCATATCTCCTCCTATATAGCGGATATCCCATCTGCAACAGTAATCAACCATTCCCTCGATTAGATCTCTAAATGATTGAACATCAAGAGTAGATGGTAATCCAATTGAAATGAAAGCACCAACGGGATGAACTCCCTTTACAACTAAATCACTAACATTCATTAAAATTGATTTACGACCCATCTGATAAAATGTCATTTTTTTTGGGGCATCAGTTGTAGAAACAAACATATCTGAATTGAAGACCAAAACCTTTCCAAGAGAAAAATTGTCTAAGTTGTAGAAAAAAGAATCATCCTTTAAGAGATGGGCACCTGTTTTTTGAAAAATGATCTCCTCTATGATTCTTATTAATTTTTTTTCCCCAAGTTCCTTCAATTTAGTAGAATCTGACATGGAAAAATTTTATAATTGTTTCATATTATATTTATTAAACAGATCTTGTGCCTCTGTGGCTTAGCGGTATAGCGATTGATTCGTAATCAATTGATCGAGTATGTCAGTCGGTCAGAAGATTCGGTCGGGGGTTCAATTCCCCCCAGGGGCTCTATAAATCTTCTCCTACAAGATATTTTTTTATCATCTGTAATGCCAGCATTCTAAAAGCATCATTAATGCTTTCACCTGTCTTAGCTGATGTCTCAATATAAGGGATTCCAAGGCTTTCAGCTGTTTTTTCTCCATCTTCTCTGGAGACTAATCTTCCATCTTCTAAATCAATCTTATTTCCCACTAAAATCAGTGATATGCTGGGGGAAACTGAAAGGATTTCTTTATGCCAATTTTCTACATTTTGAAATGATACTGGATTAGTAACATCGAATGCTAAGATACCTGCTTCAGCGCTTGATAAGTATGATTTCCTAACTTTCTTGAATTGTGATTGTCCTGCCAAATCCCACAACACAAATCGAACAGTGCTATCTAATCCATCAAATTTGCATTCTTTCTTCATAATTGAAGTTCCAATAGTTGATTTATAATCTTTTAAGAACTCGTCTTCAACAAATCGATGTACCATACTTGTTTTACCAACTGCTCCGTCCCCCCCAAGTATTAATTTAAAAGCATATTCTCCAGATTGTACTTTTATTTTTTGGAGTTGATTTACTTTTTTTTGAATATTATTAACATCTTTTTTCGAAGTTAGCTTTGGGATAACAGGACTTACGGGTCTTCCATCAAAAATTCGAGCAATCTTTTCTGCGGCTAAATAAGCATACGGAAAGACTGGATCAATTCCAGCAATTGCATCTAATATCGTGACTATAACAGCTTCAGGACCAGCTTCACAGAAAATCAATCTGTATTTCTCAGTATCAAATGTTCCCGTACCAAAGGATCCTGAACTAAATTCTTTTGTGATCCTTGTCAAAACGGGTTCAACCAAAGCACTAATTCCACCAACTATTTCCTCATCCAATGATTGTTCTGAAGAGCCAAAAAACCTGTCTATAAGTAATCCCTCTCGATTTACTATAATAACAGCTATTAAATTTTCTCCTATACTCTGCGAATACCATTGTAACAATGCCTGTAATTTTTTTGTATCAACTGACATGAATACATTACTCTTCTCTACGTATATTACTAATTAAAATTACATTATAAAAAGTTTATTTAAATAATAATAATTGTGTAAATAAAAAGTTATTAGGAACTTACTATAAGGAAGAGTAAATTGAGAGATATAGAGTTACTCTTTTTTATTAAAATTAGGTTTTCTCTTTTCAAGAAAAGCATTTAAACCTTCAAGAAAATCCTCGGTTCCAGCGCATTTTTCAATATTTTTAGCTTCTTCTTCTAAATGCGTTTCGAGATCATTAAGGTATGAATTTTGGATCAACTCTTTACTTGCCTGAAAAGCTTCAGTAGGTCCTGTACTCAATTGAGATGCTATTTTCTTTACCGTTTCAATTAAGTTATCATCTGATAAGATTATTCTATTCACTAACCCATAATGTTGGGCTTCTTGTGAATTTAAGGTGCGATTTAACAGAATCATCTCAGATGCTAGTGAATAACCAACAATTTTAGGTAAATAAAAAGAAGTAGAACTATCAGGAGAAAGCCCAATTCCAGTAAAAGCAGCTCCAAAAGTTGCATTTTCATTGCAAAATCTTAAATCACAAGAACAAGCATAACCTAATGCCGCACCAAAACATGGACCATTAATAGCAGCTACTATTGGGAAGTTTATACTCTTGATTAGTCTTATTCCTTCATGTAATTTTGCCGCTAATTTAGCCATTGATACAACAGGATCAGCATATTCTTTAAATTCACTAATATCGCCTCCTACACTAAAAGCTTTTCCCTTACCTGTCATTATCACACAATTGATGCAATTTTCTTTTCTTATTGACCTTATTGCATCACAAAATTCGCTGGTAAGAGCATAATTAAAAGCATTCAAATTATGAGGACGATTAAAGGAGATAATTGCAAAACCTTGTTTCTTAAAATACTCTATTTCAATATTTTTATAATCTATCATTTCAATTACTTAGAATAATAATATTTAGCATATTTTTTTCTTTAAAAAAAGGTTTTTAAAATTTCTCTTATTTTATGAAATTAAATCAAGATTTTAAATTTTTTAAAATCATGATTTAAGTAACATTTCCAATTTCTGGTTATGACACTTCAGCAAAACGGAATTGGTGCAGTATTATCACCGAAGAATTCAGATTTATAAACCTGCCCAATCGTAGTGGTGCAAGTTTCATACAAACTGGTAATATATAAAAGCAGGAGTCGCCAAGCATGGTCAACGGTGCTAGATCGAGGTTCTAGTCTCATAGGAGTTCGAGGGTTCGAATCCCTCCTCCTGCATTTTTCTCGATATTTTTTTAAAAGAGGGAATTATTTCCGTTGATCAAATATAAAAGTTAGATTTAATAGTTGACTATCACATTAATATTCAAAATAATACTTAAATTTTTAAACCTTCAATAAGATTTGAAAGATGACTTCAATCATTGATGATCCTAAAGCAACCATTAATCACATTAACGCTTTAGCATTTAATAGATCTACCGGTTCAGATGGAGAAACAGAAGCAGTTTTTTATATCCGAGACCAATTAGATAATAAAGGTATTTTGAATAATTTTGAATTTTTTACATATATAGGTCCAAGAAAAATGCTAATGAGACTTGTTTACCTCATTTTCTTGATTTATCTATTATTTTTCAAATTCTTAATAGTCATTGTAATTTACTTTTGTATAAAATATTTATTTGCGACCACTCGTAACTATTCATTTGTAAAAGAAGTAAGTTCTAAAAATTTAGTATCAACAATACCAGCAAATATTCGAAGAAAAAGCCGTCCCGTGGTTATACTTACGGCTCATTACGATTCATATTCAGCAAATCTTCCATTTAGGCTTCAAAATTTCTTGTTTTTTATTTTTAGGATTATTATTGTCCCATATTTTATCTCCAAATTAGCCTTCTCACTCTGGATTCTTGCAGATTTTACTTTATCTTCATTTTATACGCCCTTCATCTTAGATTACATTTTTAAGTCATCTATAATAGAATTTTTTATCATTTTCATAATTTTCTTACTCATCTATAATACTAAAAAATCAACGGGTTCTATTGACAATGCAAGTGGTGTTTCTATAATACTTGAGATAGCTAAAAATTTAAATGAGAAACCTTTAGAAAATATGGATGCTATAATAGTTTTTACAGGAGCAGAAGAATGGGGTTTAATTGGTGCAAAAAGATTCTGCAAAAGAAATCGAAAATTATTTTTAGAGAAATACATTCTCGATAAATCTTTTAATATAAATTTTGATATGATTGGTACTTATATAGGTTTACTCAAGAAGAAAGGCTTTTTCCACAAAAAATCAATCAATCAAACACTTAATAAAAATATTTTAGATGCTGCAAAAAATTTAGGAATCTCAATAGTTCTGCATAATCACCTGATTACTCCAAAAACTGACCATAAGGTGTTTCTAAAATTTGCAAAAAAAACCAAATCAGATTTTCAAGTTGCCTGCTTCCACTCTGCTAAGGATGAAAAATACATTCATTCACCAAAAGATACTCCAGATAAATGTGACGTCCAAAATTTAAATAATGTTTTAGAAATCAGTCTGGAAACCTTACGTAAAATCGATTTAGAATCATATCCTTCAGAAAAAATCTGATAATTTCTGTTGTTTTATTTTTGGATTATTAGTTAAACTTTCCACATATTGTTCAATTAATTCCATTCTTTGAACTGTATAGTGATCTAGATTGAATTCATTGCAAAGTTTTTGAGCTCTAGGAACATATTTTTCTATGCCTCCACTATTTACCGTTAAAATCACTTTTTTACCACATTTTGGACATTTGCCATTATTAGATATTGGAGCACGTCGAAATTTTTCATTACATTTAACACATCTGAACTCTTGAACTGAAAATTTGCGTAAATTCCCAAGTATATCTGGATTGAAATGTGTAGAAAGAATTTTTTCAGCAACCTTCTTTGCATCAACAGCTTTGATAATTTTCGCAATATGTAATTGAGCTTCAATCTTTTCTTCCATATTTTCATGAGTTTTATATGCGGTCATTAATGGTCCCTCATTAATATCATCTGTGGGTATATTAAATCCAATATCTTCATATTGCTTTTCTGTGCCTAATCGAGTTTTCACTAAATTCATAATGGCTTCAATTTTTTGTGGTGATGCAAAATTTTGAGTTGCTTCATAGAATTCTAAAGGATATCGGTACAAAGTGTCGATGTTATGTGCTTCTCCATCAATTTCATTAGGATCTAACTTAGTAGAAATTACTAAAGTAGCATCCATTCTCCCCCCAATCTTACTTGGTAAATAATATCTGGAAAAATTTAATAATGGATCCAGTAAAAGCATAATACCATCTTCATCACCATCACAATTACGACGCTTAGCTGCATGCCAATAGGGATGTGCATAAATGGATCTTGCGGGGGAAGTACCAATTATTCTACCGATGATACCCGCACTAGTATGAGGTGCTAAACCAACAACCAAGTGACCAATTAAATCATCTATACTAGATACTTTATAAAATCGCTTCAATTGATAAAAATTTTCAAGCTCATCATCCAAAAATTTCGCAAGCCGTAAAAAATAATTGGCACAATCTTCAGATAAGAGAACATCTTGTACTTTTAATTCTATAATTTGATCCGTTTCCACTATTGGGTTGCCTTGATAATCATATTCATATCCTAAATCCTTCAGTTTTTTGATAGATGTGCCAATCTCTTTAGGTTTAAAATGGGTTAATGGTATATCAGTAGCATCATAACGTATCTCTGCAGTTTTGTATACTAATAATCCATTCTTTGCTCTTAATATACCTTTCTCAATAGGTTCAGGAAGTTTAAATTGATTGGTTAATCCAAAAATTGCTTTAAATTTTTTAGGTAGAGTTAATCCCAATGATGTAAGAGCAGAATTGATGTAATTTTTAAAATTAAGCGAAGCTTCATTTGAGAAGCTTAATATCTGACCGCATTGAGAACATTTATCCGTGTTCTTAGAATATGTTTTTTTACATTTTACACAAATCTTTTGTACTTCTGTATGACTTCCACACATTGGACATTTATTGAAAAGAGACACATTATGACAATTAGGACATTTTTTTCTGCCTGCGTCAATTTTAATTACTCCAAGCTCTATAGCTTTTTCAACTAATCGTTGATTTCCCACCTTATCACTTAATGGAAACAATGAATGTACACCTTTCATGGATTTTCGTTCAGATTTTTCTGGTCGTCCCATTCTAGTTCCCATAAAATAAGGAGCTTTATTCCTTATTTCAAGTCCAGATCTAAGTTTAAAATAAGAAAAACTGTCACTAATGCCTTCCAAAGATATATTATTTGAATTTAAAAGATCGAAAATTGATTGAAAAATATAATTCTTAGCTTTGCTGAATTCTATAATTCCATCTTTAACCAAATGGACAATAAAAGCCTTTTCTAAAATTTTTTTCACTTTGGGGTCATTCTTCAAATAAATTTTCTTATCTGATCTATTAAACCCTTCATTCATAGCTATTCGAAGTACTTCTAATTCAGATACAGATAGATTCCCCCAAAAATCGGTATAAAAGGGATGCAGTGGAATTTTTAAGCTATTAGCTAACTTAATAGCATCCTCTGCTGAAGGAACATTATTAAACGGGTCTTTTATGAAACTTTTGAGTTTTGGTGGTGTTTTTCCTGCTTTTTGCAGAGCATTTTCTAATTCTAATGCCCACCATTCTTCAACATAACCTGACGGGACTAATTTATGGTTATTTTCGGCGAATTCTCCAAAACCAAACAAAATATCACCTAAAAATAGTATGCTTTCAACTTCTGGAAAAATACGCTTTGCTTTTTCCTTAGTTTTAACCTTAATAACGCTTCCATCCTTTAACTTTACGATTGGAGGCTCAATTGAGTTTACAGGACAAACACTTGCACTTTTACCAGGACGCTCTATTCTTAGTTGCGTACCAATTGCAATAAAATTATCTAGTAGTGTCATAGTCGCTGGATGCATGCCTGCAGCTGCAAGACCAGTGTTTCTAGACCTACCATACCGAATTCGATGACCTCCGATGCGGGAAGGATAGCTGAAAACGGGTCTTCCTGCTATGATATCTGAAACATATTTTGAATTTGGTGGTATTTTTTTTTGATCGATAATATCCTCCTTTTCCGAATTTTCCGTTTTTTGAGATATATTCTTTAATGATTTTAACCATTCCCAGCCTTTTAGATTCATGCTTGCTGCAATCTTCATTAATTTCGGTGCTTTAAGAAGTATGCCATCATTTAATACTAAACAAGCACCTCCTCGAATTTTATTAGTATCAACCCGTGGAAGGTCCCGAAAAGCAGAGACTTCTTCATCTTCAGTTGAATCTCCATTAATTTCAATTGGTAGATGCTCAACAGCAAATCTAATTTCATCATTTGAAGAAGGATATTGAAGATGGACTCTACGATCATATAATTTAACTTCTTCTACATATCGTCCGATTTCTGCTTCAGTTGCCTCATATTTAGGAATATTTGATTTTTCTCTTACATAATCCGCAATAAGCACACATAAAGCTGCAGTAGTACCTCCTGCAGCTCGAATTGGTCCAGCAAAAAAAAGTGAAAGATATGATTTTCCATAATTATCTTTTCTAATGAGAATTTTTGAAATTCCTTCTAATGGCGCACTAACAACTCCCATTGTTTTTATTGCTAACCCTGCCCTAATAGCACGCTCGACTCTTTCGTCTAAGGTCCCAATATTTCCTAATTTTTTCTCTAAAATATCAGAAACAACTTGAAAAACAATTTCATCATCAGAATTGCCACCATTCTTTAAGTTTCGTATCACTTCAGCAATACCTTCTGGACCTACAAGTTTTTCAACTCTTCCAGCTAGATCTTTTGCTTGGGGAGATTCTACAAATGTTTCAGGATCTAAACCTTTCTGACGGGCTTCTTCAGCAATTTCATAACAATGATCTACTTTTTGCTGAATTACTCTGAAATATTCTTCCATATTTTTGCTTAAATCTGACATAATGAGATAATATTGATATAAACTGAATTTAATAAACCAAATTTATTATGAATATATTGTATAAATAAATCTTGAAAAAATAAATGGAATTATTAATAGGATAATTGAAAACTTAATTTAATAATCAAATGAGATGGTTGATTTTTGAATAAATCGATTGAAATAACACTCTCTCTTAAAATATAATATGAGATGTTTGTTCTTTAATAATAAACAATATAATTATTCATTACAATACATAATATAATTTCATCTCGAGAGAACAAATTTTGAGTCACGAGTATCTTTCCCATAAGAAGGTATTGATAAATAGATTAGCGAATTCTGGCATAAATATTTCTCCCAAATCTATCGAAGTCATCATGAAACTGGAAAATCCTCTAATTAAAACCGATATCATTATACAAGAAATGAATACCATCCCCACTTTTAATGGACATCTTACTTTAAATGTAATGCAAAAAATATCTAATGAAGAAATCCAGAGGGTGTTAAAAAGAGAGAATCTGATATTAAGCAATGATGAAAAAACTACCTATAATGAAAATAACTTAGAGATCGATCGAATAGACATTCCATCTTCAAATAAAAGTGTATTTGCGAATTCTATAGAAACTCAAAATCTTATTAATAATCCTCAACCAAAAAAACCTGAATTAATAGTCATTGACCCTCTTCCTGCAAAAAAACAACAACCAAAATTTAAACAATTTGATTCCGCAAAATCCTCACTTTCATTTAATCCTGTGGCGAAAAATTATGAATTTGAATATAATATTTTAAAGGATCCAAATGGTAAACTTTTCACAAATGGATCCTTCGAAGATTTCTATGAAATGACTGTGGATAAATACAATTCATTGCATAATTTAATGAGAAATCGAGCTGAAGTGCTCTCAGCAACAAATATTGAAAAGATAATTAGATTATCTAACAATACTGAAGTATCTACAATGGGGTTGATCAATAGTATACGCTTAACAAAAAACAAAAATTTTCTTTTATCATTAGAAGATTTAACGGGAGAAATCTCCGTATTAATTAATAAAAATGATGAAAATCTCAATGAAATGAAAAGAGCCGAACGGCTCCTCAATGATCAAATGATATATGTGGAAGGTATATATAATCCAAGTAATACTAAAGGCAAAGGAATTATCTTTGCAAATAAATTCACGAAGATAGATATTCCTACTAATTTCCAGCCTAATAATTCAACTGAACCTCTTGCTATTGCATTAATTTCCGATACTCACATCGGAAGTAAAGAGTTTGAAGAACCAATATTTAATAAGTTTATCCAATTCTTGAAAGGTAAAGTTGGTGATAATAAGGTTAGAAAATTAGCTGGTAAAATTAAATATTTGATAATAAACGGAGATCTAATTGATGGAATTGGGGTTTATCCAAATCAAAATGAAGACCTTCTCATTTCAGATATTTATAAACAATACGATAAGGCTACAGAATTTATCAAGGAGATCCCCGAATATATTAAAATTTTTTATGTATCGGGCAATCATGAACCCGTGAGAAATGCTATTGCGAGACCCGCTGTTCCTAAAAAATATTGTAAAGGATTAGTAGATTTAGGAGTTAAGTGTTTAGGTAATCCTTCTCTAATAAGTACCCATAGTGTTAAAACTCTTATATTTCATGGGGAAAGCATGCACGATTTAAATATGGTCGTTCCAGATTTAGATATAAACAATCCAGCTGAAACAATGAAAGAATTGCTCATATGCAGACATCTCGCCCCTATATATGGTGGAAAGACTCAAATTGCACCCACAAGTAAAGATTGGCTTGTAATCGACACGATTCCCGATATATTTCATACCGGTCATCTACATATCAATGGATTTAATCGTTATCGAAATGTTACCTTAATCAATTCAGGATGTTTTCAAGCACAAACAGATTTTATGAGAAGTTTTGGTATAGATCCGACAATAGGAATAGTTCCAGTTATTGAATTAGATTCCTTAAAAACGAGTACATTAGATTTTAAAAAGCAACTTTAATTAAGAATTATCATGGATTTAACAATTCCCCGTAAAAATCTTACAGATTTGGTTTTATATATTTGGAAAATCATTGGATTATCTTTAATATCATCAAAAGATTTTCTATTTAAACTTTCATTCGAGTTATTTTTATTTGATCCAAAAGAAGCTAAAAAATTTGTTGAAACTGCGATTTCTCAAAATTATTTAATTTTAGATAGAGAAGATAATCTTAAATTATCGACAGAACTAAATCAAGAATTAAATATGTGGCAAATAAAAAGAAAGGAAGAAATAATTGAGAGATTATCTTCCTCTAAAAGAATTAAGGATTTAAGGAGAGAAAATGGAAATCTAGTAAAAAACTCAAATCAATTCAAAAACCTATTTAAAATATTCGTTGATGAGGCTACAGCGGGAAGATCAGCTTCTATTTTAAATTCTCATATAAAACTCCTCAAATTTGATGATAAAATTGGAGTTCTTAAAGCTACTGTAAAGGGCTCTCAAGAAAATAGTTATAATATCGAGATAAATATCGGGTTAAAAATATTAAAACATGATTGTCATGATTTTCAAACAAAAAAATCTAAATCCAAGAAATTTTGTAAACATTTAGCAAGATTATTTTTTCTAATAAAAGAACAAAATGAAAATTCAGCAACTTATTTCCTAAAAGAAATTGGAGATAATATCAATGAGTGGGAATTTATAGGTTAAAGAAGCTTTTTAAATACGTTATTTTTGATTTTTACTTTATCAGTTTGTAATAGTAAAGGTTTATAATTCAATAAATCAGCCATTGATATGTGCTTTATTTGGGATAACACTTTTTCTGTCAATGATAAATCTATATCTAGAGTGATAATTTTCGTCCTCCCATAATGCCCCATTGATCTTGTAGTAGCTGTTATAATACCTGCTAAAGCAAGTTCATTTATGTAATCTGATATTCTTCTTTTGGTTAATAATTTCGTATTTGTTAGCTTATTTGTAAGTTCTAAATGGATATCATAAATATCTCCCGAAGTGATTATATTATCCCTAGAATACTTTCTCATCAAATAAATCGCAGTAAGGGTTAATTGAGACTGTAAGGGCATCCCCAATATATATTCAACGACATTATCTTTCTCAATATCTTGTTGAGCTTTATTAACATCCAATTCAGAGATAAATGCTCGCTGATTTCTCTCTGAATTTTCTCCTGCTTTTCTTAATAATTGAAGTGCTTTACGGGAATCACCATGCTCCTTAGCAGCTAAGCCCGCACATAATTTTATGACGCCTTCATTGATGACTCCACCCTGAAATGCAACTTTCGCTCGTTTCTCAAGAATATCTGATAACTCATTTGCATTATAAGGATGAAATACCAATTCTTCTTGACCCAAACTAGATTTCACTCGTGGATCCAAATATTCTTTAAATTTTAATTTATTCGAAATTCCAATAACATTGACCCTACAGACATCTAAATTTTCATTTAATCTGGTTAGATCGTAAAGAATTTCGTTTCCTCCCTTTTTTTCAATTAGAATATCAATTTCATCCAAAACAAGAAAACAAACGTTTGTATTTATGCATAGATCAAGTAAACCTAATAGTTTCTTGAAAATTATATCTTTTGGTAAACCCGTGGGAGGGATTTTTTCTTTTCCGGAAATAGTGTTATATATATGTGCTAAAACTCGATAAGGTGTTGAAACTACATTACAATTTATATAAATCCACCAAGGTGGCTTTGAATCACAATGTTGTGCTAACTTCTGACTAACATATCTTATTGTAGCTGTTTTACCCGTACCAGTCATCCCATAACATAAGAAATTTGGAGGAACGTCCCCTTTCAATGCACAAGCAGTGAGTCCTGCTATTCTTTCTATCTCAGTGTCTCTATGTGGTAATTCATCTGGGATGAAAGATGGATCTAATGCTTCTCGATTTCTAAATATTTTGGGGCCATTCATATAATTTTTGTAAAAACGATCAATGTTAAAGTTATAATTTCCATTATTTTTTGGGTTAGTCAACACTCACATCATTCCTATTAAGGATAATTTTTTTTAAGGGTAAATTTCGGATGATTAACAATACAATTCCAATCGAAATCTAATTATTTCCAATGCAGGAATCTTATATAAATTTATTTATTGAAATCATATTAAAGATTTAATAAGACCATCTTGCAACAACCTAATCAATAAAATATTATATTATTGTCGGGAATATAAAAGATCATTATTAGTTGACCAATATTATTAAACTCTTATTAAAAAGGAAAGTAAAACTTAATATTTAATTTCAATTAAAAATTATCTAATCTAATTTTCCTCATTTATTATGATTCGAAAAATGACAGAATACGATAATAATGATCCTTCAAAAAGGAAACACATTAGAATTGCTTTAATTTTAGCTCTTACATGTGCTACTTTGATATTTTTAAATTTTGTGGTCATTTCGATTATTTTTGATTGGGCCGATTGGGTAGCAATATTAGTTTTTAGCATGCTTTTCATTGTACCCGCATATATATCAAATGCAGGTATGGTTATGGTTGGAGGGGGAAAACCAATAGATGGAGGAAAGTTCTATAAAGACGGAAGAAGAATCTTAGGTGACCATAAAACAATCAATGGGCTAATAAAGGGTCCATTATATGTTGGAATTCCCATTTCTTTAGGAATACATCTTATATTTTTTGTTTTATGGCCTTTAATTCAACTAATACCCATCCAAACCGCTGCTCAAGGATTTTTTGCTTTATATGCTAATCTCAGATTATATGAATTTTACTTTATTGGTGGACCTTTCCCCATCGGAATTCTCATATTAGTAATTAGGATCATTCTCTGTTCATATGGCGCTGCTTTAGGAGATCTTGCAGGTTCTTTTTTAAAACGACGCTTTAACTACCCAAGTGGAGCCCCTTTCTGGGTTGTAGATCAATTGGATTTTGCTTTAGGAGCAATCTTACTTGGTTCAATTCCAGCATTGATCTTTCCTGGAGTTTATCTAGCTCCTGACTTGAATATTATAATATTTTTAATGATAATAACACCCTCAGTCAGCATCATAGCCAACGCAATCGCTTATGTTGTTGGATGGAAGGATGTTCCGTGGTAATTTAAATCCTTACAACCTCACATTTAATGTTTATAGGAAAACTATCATCATTATCAAAAAAAATATAATTTTCAAATAATTTATTTACCGCTTTGATATACTCTCCCTTACACCCAATGGCAATTCCCCTTTCTACAAAACTTAAAAAACCAACGATTATATCTTTTTTCCCAGAATACACATTTCGATAAACTCTTATGTCATGAACGTAAGGATCGGGAAAGAAGTTATATAGGAGTCGTAAAAGTGTCCTTTCATCACGAATAATCAATATCTTTTTATTTTGGATTTGTCGCCTCATGAGAGGTAATGAGGTTTTTGCATTAAAATAATCCTGGCTACTAACAAAAAAGAAAACGAAATTACTGATCAAGATTATATTTTTAGGATACACTTTGCAGCATTGGTAAAAGTAATGGTGAAGTAATAATTCTCGATTTGTATATTTTTTTTTAATATGAAGCACCTGATTTAATAACAAATCCGAGGAATCTATAGAATTTATATCCAACATGAATAAGTTATTTTTTCAACAATCATTATAAAGTCCTCTTAGAAAAAAATATACGATATCAGATACTTTTTTAATACAGAATCAATTTTATAAATCTATAACGAGTATGAAAAGAAAGTGAAAATTCCAGGATTTGAATATATCGATCACACTGCAGATGTTCAAGTTCGTTGCTACGGATTCTCTCTTGAACAAGCATTTGAACAAACTGCTTATAGTCTGATGAAGACTATCTCACCTAATTTGGAGAAAATCCAAATTATCGAGAAAAAAGAAATTAAAATCAAAGCAGAAGATAAACAGGCTTTGTTATTTGATTTTTTAACTGAATTTTTATACATTTTTGATGTTGAAGGTTTAATCTTTTCCCAAGTAATCGTTGAGAAAATAAGAAAAATAGGGAATGAATATGTATTAATCGCGAATGCCAGCGGAGAGAAATTCAATAGACTTCGTCATGATATTGGGATTGAAGTAAAAGCAATCACATATTCTTATATGAATATTGAAGAAAAAAGTGCAAAAACCATAATCGATATCGTTTTTGATATATGATTATCCTTTAACAACTCCTACTGGCACTAAACGTACGATCTTTTCAATAATTCCAAGATCATGACTAACTTGAACTACTTGATCAATATCTTTATAAGCTCCAGGAGCTTCTTCAGCAACTACTTCATTTGAAGCAGCTCTTATCGAAATTCCTTTATTTCCAAGACTATCCGTTAATTTTCTGATATCTGGAAGGTATTTTCGCTTCGCTTTGGATCTAGACATTAATCGACCTGATCCATGTGCTGTTGATCCAAATGAGAATTCCATTGCCTTTGGTCTGCCAACACAAAGATAGGACGCCGAACCCATAGTACCTGGAATTAATGCCGGTTGACCAATACTTTTATAATCTAATGGTAATGCGGGATGGTTTGGAGGAAAAGCGCGAGTAGCTCCCTTTCTATGAACATTTAATTCCATCTTCTTGCCATCTACTTTATGTTCTTCTATTTTAAGAATATTATGAGCGACACCATATATCAAAGTGAAATCCAAATCATCAATACTTTGTTTGAAATGTGATTGAAACGATTCTCTTAACCAATGTGTAATTAATTGTCTATTGGTAAATCCAAAATTTGCAGCACAAGCCATTTGACTTAGATAAGTGTCTGCCTCTGGCGTATTTGCTGGCACACAAGCAAGTTCTCTATCGGGAACCTCAACCTTGTATTTTTTCATAGCTTTTTCTATAGTTCTTAGTGAATCAGTACAAACTTGATGACCTAAAGCTCTCGAACCTGTATGAACCATCACCGTGACTTGATTTTCTTGAAGAATTCCTAATTTTTTTGCTATTTCTTTATTGTAAATTTTATCTACTTTTTGTATCTCTAAAAAATGATTACCACTTCCTAAAGAGCCAAGTTGTTTTATACCTCTTTGCTTCGCTTTCTCTGAAACTAAATCTGCATTCGCTTCTTTTAAGTATCCATTCTCCTCACAATGTTTTATATCTTCTTCCAAAGCATAGCCTTTATCAAGTGCCCAGTTTAATCCATTATTTAGTACTTCATCTAAATCTGAAAAAGTTATGTTCAATTTACCCTTTGAGCCCAATCCTGAAGGAATATTCTTAAATATTGTGTCTAACAATGTTGGTATTTTGTCTTTAACTTCGTTTATCATTAAATTCGTTCTTAGTAACCTTACACCACAGTTAATATCGTTTTTGGCATAAAAGCTTATGCTCTTATGTATCCAACGCCGCCAGGCGAAATCATACCATCTGTGGCATCAGTTCCTGCAACTCCACCAATACAAAATCCATAGCCTTGATGAGCGTCAGATAAAGCTATCGCGTGCTTTTGAATACCGGGTAAACAAGCTACATTACTTATCTGATCAAGAGTTCTATCTTGTTTAATTCGTTCCATAATATATTCATTAGCGTAAATATGTACTGGGACTTTCATTTCAAATTTTTTAATTGTCCCCTCAACTCGTGCCATCAAAGTTTGCGGTTCAATCTCATAAATATTTTCAGCAATTTTTTTTACATTCATTATCTTCAATAATTCTACATTTATCAAAAATCTAATTGAAAATCGAATTAATTCATTATAAAAATTTATTTATAAGGATGTTTAAATTTTTTGATTATTAAATTGAATAATATCGATCTTAATATCCTAATCAATACGAGTCTTAAAACACTTCAAAAAAATAGGAAAATCAAAAAAAATACTCACTTGATATCAATGAATTTTAGTAATCCTAAATCATCCAAGTCATCGATAATGACCTCAATTTCAGCCTGTGGAATGCCCGCTTCCTCTGCGATATCTGAAATTGTATGAAATCCATCAGCTAAATGTGCAATCATGTAAGCATTCTTATCCAAAAACCCCTGAGTGATAACTTGAGTAGGTAACCGTTTTGAAGTCCATTCAGGCTTTTGATGTTGTACCGTACGTAAATCTTCTTCCGAAACAACTAACCCCTTCTTAGAGATCTCTTTGCTTTTTTTTAAAAAGTCTTTTTCAAAAATTTTCAAAATTGGAATTTTGAGCGGTACTTCTGCAACCTTACCACTTTGTAAGATATTGTCTATGATTGCTTCGAAATCTCTAAACATTCGAACATCTCCTGACCAATTCGCAATTTTATCACCAAATTCTTCCACGAATCTCTCGATTATGTCCGTCAAGCATTTATGTGTGATTTTTGCATCATCATTCTTATCTGCTGCGGCTGTGCAGAGAATTCCATCTTTAAAAACTAATAATAAGTAGAATACTTGCATATCTATAATTTTTAATTCACCTGAACCCTTCGAGAACTCGACGCTAAAATCCTTAAGTGCAGTTAAAAAACCCGAAACCAAATCTTGGTTAAATTCTATTTTTCCATAGCTTCGATGGATCAGACATATTCCCGAAAATTGATGTATCAGATATAGGTTATGAAGAACTTTAAGCACCTCCTAATTCATATATTACGCTATTATTACAGAAACAAGACTTCAATTATTTGTTTTAATATTAATAATATTACCAATATTTATAATTTCTGAATTAAAAAATTTGCTGAAAATAATATTATTTCTATTTTAAATTAGCGTTGGTGAATTATTAATTTTTTACCTTCAGCTTCTTTTGTTATCTAAAGGACGATAAATTTAAGATGTTATCAATTTATTTTTCAAAGATGTATGGAATATTAATTTTTAGAATACTGATTAATACTCTTCATAGAGAATATGCAAAATTGACACATAATTCCTTACACATTATTATCAAAGCACCAAACTCTGTAATCCCTTCAATCTCTCTCTTCTTTCCCATTACGTACTCTTTAATTTCATTTCTAGTTAATCCAGTTTCTTCAATTATTGCCCTCAAGATTCTTTCGTTCAATTAATCTCAACACCTGCTTAAAATTTGAATTCGGATTGAATTAATATCTAAAATTAATTATTTAAACCTCAATTAAATTTTAAAGTCTAAATTAAAATTTGAATGATCTACTATCATTTTTTAACTTTTCATATTCATTTAGATCTCCAAAATCTCCATAGAAGTGATCTTCCCTCATTTTGAATACCCGAACTTGCCAGTTATGATACTTGATTCCAAATCTTAAAGTATCAGGAATTTCAATTTCACCCCTAGAAGATGGTTTTTGTTTCTTTAAAACATTAAATATTTTTTTTGATAGTATAAATATTCCCGCGTTGTTTAGATTAGTTGAAGATGTCCCTTTAGGTGGTTTTTCAATAATTTCTGAGCAATATTGATTATTTAAGTATATAGCAGCACCCTTATAGGGATCATCAACTAAATTCCCCACTAAAATGAAATCTGGTTTTTCTTTTCTATAAATTTCAATCACTTCATTATACACGTCATATGAGACAAGTGTATCTCCCCATGTCAAGAAAAAGACAGAATCATCAATAAAATTTTCACATAAAAGGACAGCTTCACCCGTTCCTTTTAATTCCTTCTGTTCTACATAGGATATTGTTATTCTCCAATTATGACCATCTTGAAAATGATCGACAATTTGCTCTTTACGATATCCAACAACTAAAATAAAATCATGAATTCCCGCTCTTTTTATACCTTCAATAATGAATTCTAATACTGGTTTACCCTTAAATGGGATCATTGTCTTTTGATAGTCATCCGTATAGGGTTTCATTCGCTTTCCAAGTCCAGCACAAAGTATAATTGCCTTCAAAAATAATTCCCCTTTATATATAATTAAATAACTTAAATATCCAAGCTTTTCCACCTGAATCTCTAATAGCTTTTGCAACTTTTTCTTGTTTTCCCGGACATAATGCGATCATACACCCTCCTCCTCCCGCACCCATTTGCTTTGCTCCTAATGCTCCAACCTCCCTTGAAACGAGGCATAAATCTTTAATTTTTTGAGTTTCCGCTTTTAAAATTGCCTCTTGTTCTTGTTGAATATTCATTAATAATCCTAATTTTTGAAAATCCTCCTTTAGCAATGCATTTTTTCCTTCATATACACACTCTTCAATGATATTTAAGGCTTTTATTGTTATGGCG
>Ga0307423_1000147_pt1 | contig 45125 bp, 34 predicted proteins | sample SalMarWE160310MG_FD_202154 | JGI IMG/M metagenome (GOLD analysis project Ga0307423, IMG submission 202154) | Salt marsh sediment microbial communities from the Plum Island Ecosystem LTER, Massachusetts, United States - WE1603-10 | ecosystem: Environmental > Aquatic > Marine > Intertidal zone >...
GGTCGCGGATCACACTGGCCAGCCGCTCCAGCACAGGGAACGGGACCCGCTTCATCCACCGCACCACCGTTCGATCCGTGGGAAGTCGATGAAGCCCCACGAAGCGAAGAAACACCGGATCGCGCTCCAATAGCCGCAGATGAGCGATCCGCCGGCCGCCCACCAACAGCAGCCCGATCAGGCAGAGCAGGAAGCGCCGCGCACCGTAGTCCCCTTCGCAATCCCACCCCCGCAGCACGCGCCGGATCCGACCCGGCAGGTCGATCGCTAAAAGGAAGCGACCAAACAGCTCCAGACCGCCGTTTGCGGAGATCTTTTCCTGGGAGAAGGTGAGCGGCAGAAGGGGGTTGACGCGGGCTTGAAGACAGTGTCTCCTTATCCTCACGAATGTGGCTCCTCGGTGGCGGGTTGAAGTGTGGTAACTCCATTTCGCACACCGACGGAGCCACTTTCAATATGAATCAGCGGCCCCTCTCAAGAATGTCGGATTGGGGCTAGCTGGCGCAGCCATTCGCGCGGGGTCCCCGGGGCGATGCTTCGGTCTTCGATCCCCGCGGGGTGCCAAGGGTGCGGGCGTCGTCGTAAACTCCTTGGGGGGTGAAGGAGGGCCAATGAGCCCCAATGCCCGCGCCAGCGCGCGAGATCTTCTGGCCGTTCTCGAGCCCGCGCGCGAGATCGTCATCCTGCCACACGACAACCCCGATCCGGACTCGCTGGCGAGCGCCGAAGGGATTCGCGCCGCGATCCGGCACGCGTTCCGGAAGCCCGTCGCGATCGCTTTGAGCGGTATCATCGGACGCTCGCAGAACCGGGCGATGGTCTCGACTCTGCGGCTCGAGCTCGAGCCGATCTCCAAGCTGAAGCGACAGCTCCGCGAGACGGTGGTGCTCGTGGACACGCAGCCGGGTCGCAAGAACAATTCGCTGCCCCCGGATGTCACGCCCGCCGCCGTCATCGACCACCATCCGGACTGGGGAAGCAACCAGGGAGTGCCCTACCTCGATCTGCGAGAAGGGTACGGCGCCACGTCCACGATCGTGACCGAGTACCTCCAGGAGCTGGAGGTTCCGATCCACAAGCGCCTGGCCACCGCGCTCTTCTACGGGATCAGCTCGGAGACGCGAAACCTCGGTCGGGAGGCGCAGCCGGCTGACATCGTGGCCACCCAGTTCCTGTATCCGTACGTCGACAAGCGAGCCCTGGCAGAGATCGAGACGCCGCGTCTCAAGGCGAGCTACTTCCAGCTGGTGGGCGAAGCCGTCGAGAGTGCCATCGTCTGCGACGACGTCGTGATCTCGCTTCTATCCGAGATACCCTATCCCGACGCAGTAGCGGAGCTCGCCGATCTTCTGGTTCGACTCGAAGGAGCGCTCTGGGCCCTCTGTATCGCACCCTGTGGACCCTACCTTCAGGTCTCGGTGCGCAGCAACGACACGGAGGCGCGGGCGGGGGAGATGCTCGCCTGTCTGCTCCCACCCGGCACCGCGGGAGGCCACGGCATGGTAGCCGGGGGGCGGCTCGATCTCGAGAACGGCGACTGGCCAGCTGCCTCCTGCGAGATCGCCAAGGCCCTGCTGAGGAAGCTCGGGCGCACTGGCAGGAAGTCGAGGTGGATGGTCTCGAAGCCCGACGGCGCGACGGCGAACCGGAGCGCGGGATCGCGGCTGCTCGAAGACCTGCCGCTCGAGTAGACCCGGACCTGGGATCAGCGGGTGATCCATGAAGAAACCTCGGGCGGCCGGAGTGAATCGCGCGGCGTTGGCGGCAGCAGGCCGTCCGCTGCGAGCGGTGCGCACTCGTCGCGCGCCACCTCGTCAGCGCTCCGGGCCGGACCGACCGGCGCCCAGCGCCTTCTCGAAGATCAGCCTGGCGTCGCCCGGCGCATAGAAGTCCGGCAGGCGGGCGACCTCGCGGTAGCCGGCCCGGATGTAGAGGGCGTGGGCCGCTACGTACTCGCGGCGCGATGAGGTGTCGACGTAGACGCGGCGTCCGCCCTGCTCGGCGATGCGGCGCTCGCTCTCGATCAGCAGCCGTGCACCGAGCCCCCGGCCGTGGAGGTCGGGGTGCACGGCGATCCAGTAGAGGTCGAAGCTCGCCAGCGTGGCCGGGATCGGACCGAAGCAGGTGTAGCCGGCGAGCCCCTCCGCACCGTCGGCGAACACGAAGTGGTAGCCGCTCGCGAGCCCGCACCGGAGCCGCTCCTCGACCAGCTCGGCGGCAATCGCCACCTCTGCGGCGGAAAAGACGCCAGCCCGGGCAACCAGCGTGCGCACCGCTTCGACGTCGCCGGCGGCCGGCGCATCTCGCCAGTACGCCACGGCGCGGGACGCGCTGGCGTCGCGTCGGCTCACTGGCTCCGCCTCCTGGCGCGGACACGAGCGTCCTCGCGGCCCGTCACCGCCCGAGTCAGGCCCTCGAAGAAGCGGCGCGCGTTCACCCCGAGGGTGCGGGTGCGATAACCGCCCTCCTGGACGATCAGCATCGGTCGTCCGAAGCTGCCGATCAGCCGGCCGTTCTCCTCGAAATCGGCCGCGCCGAGGAACCAGCTTCCGGTCGGGTCGCCCTTCGCCGTGTCCAGCCCCAGCGCCACCACCAGGAAGGTGGGCCCGAAGCGTGCGACGCGGTCGAGGGCGCGGACCAGCGCGGCGCGGTACGCCTTGCCGTCCAACTTCTCCGGCTGCGGCAGGTTGACGTTGAAGCCGACGCCGCGCCCGCTCCCCGTCTCCTCCCCGAAGCCGCTGAAGTAGGGATAGGCGAAGCGAGGGTGCCCGTGGATCGAGACGGTCAGCACGTCGTCCCGATCGTAGAAGATGTCCTGCTGGCCGTTTCCGTGGTGGTAGTCGATGTCGAGGATCGCCACCCGGCCCTGGGCGGAGAGGTGCGCGGCGGCGATCGCGTTCGAGTTGAAGTAGCAGAAGCCGCCGAAGACGTGACGCTCGGCGTGGTGGCCGGGAGGCCGCACCAGCGCGTACGCGACGCGACGCCCGTGCAGGATCTCGTCGGCGGCTGTGAGCGCGCAGTCGACAGCGCCGCGTGCGGCCAGGTAGGCATTGCGATTGAGCGGCGTGAAGGTGTCGATGCAGTAGTAGCCCGCCCGCATCGAGAGCTGCCTGGGGGGGCGCGCGGCGTTGCGGATCGGGAAGACGTAGGGGTAGACCGACTCGCCCGGCGGCACGCTCTCGCAGCAGCGCTTCACGAACGAGACCAGTCCCTTGTCATGAACCGCCGTGACGTGGCGATCCGGGAACTTCCTCGGATCGATGCGCTGGAAGAAGCCGGTGCGGTCGAGCTCGCGCAGGATCACCGGGATGCGCACCGGCGACTCCACGTAGCCGCGATCGCGCACGTGGTGGATCTCGTGCCCCTCGTTCACCACCAGCGCCACGGTGGACTCGAAGGGCCGCACCGGTGCCGTCGGTTGGTGTCCGATGGCCGCCTTGCGGAAGCGGGGCGGACGCAGGCGAATCGGATCGTCGCAGAACGACTCGACCACGCGGTCGACATACTCGGGCGGGCAGAGCCAGGCGTACTTGCGCTCGAGCACCGTACGCACCACCGCCCGCGCCTGGTCGCGGGAGGGCAGGGTGTCGCGGCCCACTGCGTCGAAGACGAGCAGCGGCATCCCCTTCTGGTCCGGCGAGAGGGGCAGCGTGTACTCGGTGCCATCGATCGGACGCGCACCGTAGCTCTCGTAGAAGCGCAGCCGCGCGATGTTCTGCTGGTACTCGGCGTCGCTCTCGCACTCCGCGCGTTCGTCGGGCTCGCACTCGCAGAAGACGCCGAGCGCCCCGAGCGAGCGCGCCTCCTCGCGGACGCGCTCGTAGAGCGCGCCGCCCACACCGCGGCCACCGGTCTTCGGAGCGGCTGCAACGAAATCGAGGAAGACCAGGCCGAGCGCGGGCTCGACGGAGACGTGGGCGAAGCCCTTGACCCGGCCCTGCAGATCGTCGGCTACGAAGAGCAGCGTGCGGAAGCGGTATTTGAGCGGGTTGTGGAGGCGCTCCGGCAGGCTCGCGATGTCGCTCTCGGTCGCGTTGGGAAACTGCTCGCCCAGGATCTGCTGCACCTGCTCGACCGCGAGCCGGTCGAGGGGCAGAACGTCGTCGAGGATGCGCCGGACGCGGAACACGGCTCAGCGGCGCCCCTGCCGCGGCGAGCGTGCCAGCGCCGCGGCGACGATCCGCTCCAGCACCTCGCGGGTCCCCAGGCCAGCGCGGGCGGCGGCGGCGGCGAAGCCGGCGTCCGGCGAGAGGCAGGGGTTGGCGTTCACTTCCAGGATCCAGGGAGTGCCCGCCGCGTCGATCCGGAGGTCGACTCGCGCGTAGCCGCGCAGCCCGAAGAGGCGCCAGCAGGCGTGTGCCAGCTCGCCGACGTACGCCAGGAGCGGCGCGTCCTCGGCCGGGAACTCGAAGCGGCGCGGCGTGTGGCGGGCCTCGAAGGAGTCGTCCTGCCATTTCGCCGCGTAGCCGACGATGCGCGGCTTGTCCTCGGGCCAGGCCTCGAAGACGATCTCCGCCGGCGGCAGCAGCTCCGCCGCCTCGTCCTTCTCGAGGAGGGCGAGATTCAGCTCGCGACCGTGGATGTAGCGCTCGGCGAAGGCCTGGCGCTCCGCGGCCGCCAGGCCCGCGCGCGCCGCACCTGCGCCCCGCACCACCGCGTCGTCGACGACGTCGATCGAGGCGTCCTCCCAGACCGGCTTCACGATGAAGCGGTCGTCCGGATCCGCTGCGAGCGGCGCTGCCGCCGCGTGGCCGCCCTCGATCCAGGCCGGCGTGGGAAGGCCTGCCCCGAGCAGCCGCCGCTTGGCCAGCAGCTTGTCGGTGGTCTCGAGGAAGGCGCTGGCCGGCGCGCCGCTGCAGGGGATGCCAAGCGCCTCCACCAGCGAGGGCGCCAGGTGGGCCAGGCGCCCGGATCCGCCGAGCGACTCCACCAGGTTGAAGACGAGGTCGGGGCGGAGCGTCTGCAGGCGCCGGCGGGCCTGCGCGAGGTCCAGATCGATCGGCAGCGGCTCGCAGCGGTGGCCGGCGGCGACCAGCTCGCCGTGGATCAGCTCCAGCTGAACCAGGGCATCGCGCTCGTCGGGGCGCGCATCGCCGGCAAGCACCTCGTGGAGCAGGACGATCCTCACCCCACTGCCTGAAGGGCCGCTCTCGCGGAGGGCGGCCTCAGTCGCGCCCCCTCGCCGCTGACCCGACGCTCCGCCGCGGAAGCGACGATCGCGCCGATCAGCCCGACGTAGGGCAGGCCGATCGCCGTGCACAGAATCGGCAGATCGGAGTGCTCGGGGTGCAGCCCCGGCAGCGGATTCAGCTCGAGCACCTGAACGCGGCCGCTCGCGTCGAGGCGCAGATCGACGCGCCCGGCGTCGCGTCCGCCGAGCCCGCGCCAGGCCTGCAGAGCGACTCGCTCGCACTCCTCGGCCAGCGGCCCCCCGGTCAGCCGGTACTCGCAGAGCTCCTCGCATTGCTCCTTGTTCACGTAGCTGTAGCAGTGCGACTCCGCGCCCTCGCGCAGCAATACCTCGAGGGTCCCCACCGCCCGCGCGCGGGCGCCGGTGCCGGTGATCGCGGTGGTGAACTCGCGGCCCGGGAGGAAAGGCTCGACCAGGGCCGGCTGGGCGTGCTGCTCGCGCACCAGGCGGCAGCGGGCAACCAGCTCCTGCATGGTCTCGACCCGCGAGCGGCCGTCGATCCCCTTGGCGGTGCCCTCCGCCACGGGCTTCACGAAGAGCGGGAAGGGCAGATCCACCGCCCGCGCCTCCGCGTCGCTCGCCACCACGCGGAACTCGGTCGTCGGCACGCCGAGGTCGCGCAGCACGTGCTTCGCCATGCCTTTGTGAAGCGTCAGTGCCGAGACCAACGGGTCCGAGAAGGTGTAGGCGATGCCAAAGGCGTCGAGCAGGGCGGGCACTTCCGACTCACGCCCGAAGCCGCGCAGGCCCTCGGCGGTGTTGAACACCAGGTCCCAGCTGCCGCCCCCGATCAGGCGCGCCATCAGGTCCGGCAGATGCCCGATCCGCTCGGTCTGGTGTCCGAGCTCGTGCAGTGCCGATTCGATTGCGTCGATGGTGCTCTCGCGATCGAACTCCGCCGTCTCCTCGTCGCCGAAGCCCGCGGCCAGGTAGGCGGAGCGCAGGTCGTAGGTCAGCCCGATCCTCACCGTATGCGCCGTCGTCGGCGCGGCCACGCGCGCCGGCCGGCCGCCGCCACCTGCAGCTCGGGGATGGACACCGGCACTTCTCCCTCGATGTCGGGATAGCGCGAGATCCCTCCCGTGTAGTTGCGCAGCAGCAGGTCCTTGCCCTCGCGTCCGACCATCGTGTCGGGCGAGAGGGCGATCTTGCCGCCACCGCCCGGGGCGTCCACCACGAAGGTGGGGGCGCCGTAGCCGGTGGTGTGTCCCCGCAGACCGGCCACGATCTCGATCCCCCTGGCGACCGAGGTGCGCAGGTGCTCCGAGCCCGAGATCGGATCGCACTGGTATAGGTAATAGGGCCGGACCCGGATCCGCAGCAGCGAGTGCACCAGACGCCGCATCACCGTCACGTCGTCGTTGACTCCGCGCAGCAGCACCGTCTGGCTTCCGAGCGGAATGCCCGCTTCCGCCAGCCGGCCGCAGGCCTCTGCCACCTCGGGCGTCACCTCGTCGGGGTGCTGGAAGTGGATGCTCATCCAGAGCGGGTGAAAGCGCCGCAGCATGCTGGTCAGCTCCGGCGTGACGCGCATCGGCAGCACCACCGGGACCTTGGTCCCGATGCGCAGGATCTCGACGTGCGGGATCGCGCGCAGCTGGGAGAGCAGCCACTTCAGCCGCGAATCGCCCATCGTGAGCGGGTCGCCGCCCGAGATCAGCACGTCGCGGATCTCGGGATGCGCGGCCACGTAGTCGATGCCAGCCTGGAACTGCTCCTGGTTGAAGTGGAACTCGCCCGTATGCCCCACGACCCGCGCCCGCGTGCAGTAGCGGCAGTAGGTGGCGCAAAAGTTGGTCACCAGGAAGAGAACCCGGTCGGGATAGCGGTGCACCAGCCCGGGCACCGGGCTGTCTCCATCCTCACCGAGTGGGTCCTCCGCCTCGCCGTAGCCCTGCATCAGCTCACCCGGCAGCGGGATCATGGTGCGCCGGATCGGCTGGTTGCAGTCGCCGGGGTCCATCTGCGCCGCGTAGTAGGGTGTGATGCCGACGGGCAGGCGACCGCCGATGCCCTCGATCGTGCCGCGCTCGCCCGCGGACAACTCCACGATGCGTTCGAGGCTCACGAGATCGCGGAAGCGATTGCGGAGCTGCCAGCCCCAGTCGTTCCACTTCCCGGCGGATACCGCCGGGAAGTGGCGCGCTCGGAAATGCTCGGCCCGCTCTCCAATCGGGAAGGAGGCCCGACCTGGAACGGTCCGAGCCTCGCGACTCGCGCCCCTCGCCCCGGAAGGCGTTGGCGCTGGAGGTACGATGTTGGAAAGAAACAGAGTAGGAGCCGAAGGAGGCTCTCCATCGGCAGGTGATTGATTCACCGAAATGTCCACTCCAGGGCCGCCATTCTGGCCGGCAGCCGCCGCACTTGCGGAGGATGCCCGATCGTCCTCTACGATCCCCCCCGATCCCCCCGCTGGCCCGCACTCGGGCGTTGCTGAGACGTTGGCGCGAACATGGGCAGCCCGAATTGCGGCTCCAAGTAACTCGCGGTCGTGCCGTTGTCAATGGCGCGCCGTCAAGAAAATGAGGCGATTGGCTCTTGCCCGTTGGGCGGCCCCGCCGGCAAGGCAGGGCCGCCCCGAAGAGTGACAGGCTCCTACATGTCCATGTCGGACATGTCCGGCATGCCGGGGGCCCCGCCCCTCTCCTTCTTGGGCTTCTCCGCGACCAGGGCCTCGGTCGAGAGCAGGAGCGACGCCACGCTGGCGGCGTTCTGCAGCGCCGTGCGCACGACCTTGGTCGGGTCGATCACTCCGGCCTTCACCAGGTCCTGATACTCCTCGCTCTGAGCGTTGAAGCCGAAGTTCCCGGTGCCGGCCTTGACCTTGTCGACCACGATCGAGCCGTCGACGCCCGCATTGCCAGCGATCCAGCGCAGCGGCTCCTCCAAGGCTCGCCGCACGATCCGCACGCCCGCCTTCTGGTCCTCGTCATCGAGGCCTTCCTCGAGGCCGGCGAGGACCTTCTGGGCGCGCAGGAGGGCGACACCGCCACCGCAGACGATCCCCTCCTCGACGGCCGCGCGCGTGGCATGCAGCGCATCCTCGACGCGCGCCTTCTTCTCCTTCATCTCGGACTCGGTCGCCGCGCCCACCTTTAGGACCGCCACGCCCCCAGCCAGCTTCGCGAGCCGCTCCTGGAGCTTCTCGCGATCGTAGTCGGAGGTGGTGTCCTCGATCTGCTTGCGGATCTCGTTGCAGCGGCCCTCGATCGCGGCCTTCTTGCCCGAGCCCTCGACGATGGTGGTGGTGTCCTTGTCGATCACCACCTTCTTGGCAGAGCCCAGGTCCTTGAGGGCCACGTTCTCGAGCTTGAGACCCAGCTCCTCGGCGATCACCTGGCCGCTTGTGAGGATGCCGATGTCCTGGAGCATCGCCTTGCGGCGGTCGCCGAAGCCGGGTGCCTTGACGGCGGCGCACTGAAGCGTCCCGCGGAGCTTGTTCACCACCACCGTGGCGAGAGCCTCGCCCTCGATGTCCTCGGCCACCACCAGCAGGGGCTTCCCCTGCCGGGCCACCTGCTCCAGAAGCGGCAGGAAGTCCTTCATGCTCGAGATCTTCTTCTCGTGCAGCAGGATCACCGGCTCCTCGAGCACCGCCTCCATCCGCTCGGCATCGGTGACGAAGTAGGGCGAGAGGTAGCCGCGGTCGAACTGCATGCCCTCGACCAGCTCGAGGCTGGTCTCCATGGCCTTGGCCTCTTCGACCGTGATCACACCCTCCTTGCCCACCTTCTCCATGGCCTCGGCCAGGATCTGGCCGATGGTCTCGTCGCCGTTGGCCGAGACCGTGCCAACCTGGGCGATCTCCTCCGAGCTCCGGGTCGGCTTGGACTGCTTCTCCAGCTGCTCGACCAGCGCCGCTGTGGCCTTGTCGATCCCGCGCTTGAGGTCCATGGGATTCATGCCCGCCGCCACCATCTTGCTGCCCTCGCGGAAGATGGCGTGGGCGAGCACGGTGGCGGTGGTGGTGCCGTCCCCGGCCACGTCGGAGGTCTTGCTGGCGACCTCCTTCACCAACTTGGCGCCCAGGTTCTCGAAGTGGTCCTCGAGGTCGATCTCCTTGGCGACGGTGACGCCGTCCTTGGTCACCGTGGGGGAACCCCAGCTCTTTTCCAGGAGCACGCTGCGTCCCTTGGGGCCCAGCGTCACGCGCACCGCGTGCGCCAGCGTCTCGACGCCCCGGAGCAACCGCTCGCGAGCGTTGTCATCGAAGCGAATCTCCTTCGCAGTCATGGCAGTGGACTCCTCACTCGAGCACCGCGAGGACATCGTCCTCGCGGATGATCAGGTGCTCCTCGCCTTCCAGCTGGATCTCGCTACCCGAGTACTTGCCGAAGAGGATTCGGTCACCCTTGTGGACGTCCAGGGGTCGCAGCTCGCCGTCGTCATTCACCTTTCCGTTTCCGACGGCGATCACCTTGCCTTCCTGGGGCTTTTCCTTGGCGGTATCCGGAATGATGATGCCGCCCTTGGTCTTGGCTTCCTCCTCGATCCGCTTGACGAGAATGCGGTCGTGGAGCGGTCGAATCTTCATCTCTCTCTCCTGGATAAGGGCGGGGTGGCGCGACCCTGTACGCCCAGGATCGCCACACCCCGCTTACACTATTGTCGCCTTCCTACCCGGTCTTTACCTCGATGCGACGCACCGGCCGCTGGGCCGAAGGCGCCTTGGGCAGCGTGACGGTGAGCACCCCGTTGCGGTACTCGGCGGTCGCGTTCTCGGCCACCACCTCGCAGGGAAGCTGAATCGTCCGCTGGAAGCTGCCGTAGCCGCGCTCGACGCGGTGTACCGCACCCTCCCCCTTCTCCTCGTGCTCGTGGCGCTTCTCGCCCTTCAGGGTGAGGAGGCCCTCGGTGAGATTGAGCTCGAAGTCCTTCTCTTCGAGACCCGGAATCTCCGCCGTCACCAGGACCGCGTCATCCGTCTCACGAACGTCGGTCCGGGGATGGAAGCCTTCCCTGTCCCAGCCGGACCACGGTGCGAGGTCGAAGCTCCGCGCAAACTCCTCGAACATCCGGTTCATCTCACGGTGAAGGCTGGAGAACGGGTCCTCCCGGCCGCGGGGGGCGCTCACCCCTCGCTCCCGGCCCCAGGGAACCAGATCTCTGATGTCCATTTCTTTCGTAGCTCCTCTCGTTGGAAAGAACGCGAGAGCTGTCGACGGGTCGATCCGCGCCTTCCCACCGCCGCCGACCCCCGTTTCGTTCTGCGGCACGAGTAAGCACCGCCGAAATCTTGTCAATGGGACCGAGCGCGGGCAGCAACCGGCCCTCGGTTTCAGCGCTTGGGAGGTCCTGACGGGAAGGGCCTGGGGGCGCGCTCGGCCCGGGCGTCGGTCTGGTCGAGCCGACCACCTTCGGCCCTTCACGCCCCTAAGCTACCGTCTCCATTCATGAATCCGAATATGAAGGTGAGATGGCCATCACCTGTCTCCATGCTGATCGGAGACCGATCTGCCGGAGACGATCCAAAGCTCTGCACCAGGCCGCGGAGGAGAGCCCCTCCTGCTGAAGTGGTCCCGGCTCTCACCAGGCGCCCACGCCGGGGCCCGGGGATCTACGACACGTTCCCCACCGGTCGCAGCGCCGCGAGGATCTGGCGGACCTCGCCCCCCGTCCGCGCCCGCAAAACCTGATCTCGACGCTGCTCGAGATCCGCGATGGAGAGTCGCTCCATCAAGTCGACCACGCGGCCGTAGTCGAGCCGTGAGACGCTGAAGCGCCGCACACCGAGCGTCAACAGAACGGCGGTGAGTACCGGATCGCCCGCCAGCTCGCCACAAACGCTCACGGGTTTCCCTTGCTCCCCGGCCGCGGCGACCACCTGCGAGATCAGACGCAGTACGGCCGGCTGCAGTGCGTCGTGGTAATGCCGGACCAGATCGTCCTCCCGGTCCGCCGCCAGCAGATACTGGGCGAGGTCGTTGAGGCCGATCGAGACGAGATCGACGTCCCCCAGGATCTCCGCGACGGCGATCGCAGCGGCGGGAACCTCGATCATCGCCCCGAGCTGGAAGGGGAAGGATTCCCGCTGCACACCACAGAGCTCCTCGAGCTTGCGCGTAAGGCGTCGCAGTGTGTCCAGACTGTCCAACATGGGCACCAGCAATGCGACAGGACGGCGCTCGGCAAGCCGAGCGATAGCTCGTACCTGCGGGACGAGGATGTCGTCGCGCTGCAGTAGCAGGCGCACACCCCGAACACCCAGGCTGGGATTGCGACCCATCGGGAAGTCCGCGTAGTCCGGACACTTGTCGGCACCAAAATCCGCGAGGCGAATGTGAAGCTCGCCGTCCCCGATGGCTTCGGCCACCCTCGCGTAGGCCGCGTAGCTCTCCTCTTCGCTGGGCCACGACTTGCGGTCCATGTACAGGAACTCGGTCCGGAAGAGCCCCACCCCGCTGGCGCCGAATCGCGGCACGAGCTCTGCCTGGGTCGGATCGCTGATGTTGAGCGCGAGGCGGACGGCCACGCCATCGCGCGTCACCGGCTGCCGCGGCGTGGGCTCCTGGCTCCTCACCCGAGCAAGGGCCGCACGTATCCGAGCCGCCAGCTCGAGCTCCTCCCCGACAGGGCCCACTACGGCGAGGTCACTCCCCGCGTCGACAAGCACGAGCTCGCCCTCCGTCACCCTCTCGGCCGGTGACGCGATTCCGGTGAGGAGAGGAATGCCGAGGGATCGAGCCAGGATGGCGGTGTGCGACTTCGGACCGCAGCTCTCCGTCAGCGCAGCGCAGGGCCCCTGATGAGCGAAGCGCAGCAGCTCGGAGGGCGTCAGCGCCGCAGCCACGAGCACGGTGGGCTCCCCGTGGACGACCTGGCTTCCCACCCGGGGATCGAGGCAGCGCAGCAACCGATGCCCGATGTCGAGGACGTCGGCGGCCTTGTCCCGAGCCATCGGCAACGGGCTGGCCTCGAACTCCGCGTGAAACGCGGCCGTTGCCTGGGCCATGGCCGCCTCGGCGGAAAGTCCCTTCGCAGCGATTCCCCGCTCGACCCGCTGAAGAAGCACCGGGTCGCGCATCATCAGAACGTGTGCTGCGAAGATCTCGGCGTCTTCCTTGCGACCTTGGTGGGAGAGCTGAGCCTGTACGTGCTCGAGCTGTGCACACGCTCGCGCCTGAGCCGCGCGCAGTCGCTCCATTTCACGCTCGGGCCCGCGCTGGGAAGCCACCTGTGTGGCGGCGGAGATCCAGGCAGCGGAGTCGAGGACGTGAGCGCGCCCCTCGAAGAAGCCAGGACACAGCCCGCGTCCGTGCAGGATCATGAGCGTCGAGCTACGGGCCCGAATCGTATCAGCATTCGAACCCTTTTCAGTGATGGGATCCCGGATCTTCGTGAAACGGCGCTAGTCTAGCGGGGTTCACGACCGGGCCCCAGACGGATCCATTGACAAGTCGCTGCAAGGGTTCATCCTCCACCCGCCGGGGCCCACCATGGTCGGCTGGATGAAGCCTGGGGTCCTGCGGCCGAGGCGAAGAAGTCAGGTGGGGGTCTGGTTGGCGATGCCGAGTCGATCCACCTCCCATGCCCTCGATCTCGCGATTCTGCGCCAGCCCGACGACGCGACCTGTGGACAGACCTGCCTGCACGCGGTCTACCGCTACTTCGGCGACGAGCTTCCCCTCGATGAGGTGACCGCCGAGGTACCGAGGCTGGTGCGAGGCGGGACGCTGGCCGTGAGTCTGGCGAACCACGCGCTTCGCCGCGGGTACCGGGCCCTGATCTACACCTACAACCTCACCGTCTTCGACCCCACCTGGTTCGGGCGCCAGACGCCCGACCTCGTCGAGCGCCTCCGCGCTCAGGCCCAAACGAAGGCGGATCGCAAGCTTTCGGAGGCCACCGATGCCTACATCGAGTTCCTTCGACTCGGCGGCGAGTTCGTCATGGAGGACCTCACCCCGGCGCTGCTGCGCCAGTGGCTCGAGCGCGACCGGCCAGTCCTGACCGGCCTCTCGGCCACCTTCCTCTACCGCTGCGCCCGCGAGGTCGGCGATGCCACGCTCGAGGAGGACGACATTCGCGGCTCCGCGACGGGCCACTTCGTGGTGCTGTGCGGCTGGAACGCCGAGGAGCGCTCGGTGCGCGTCGCCGACCCGCTCGAAGACAATCCGCGCTTCAAAGAGCACATCTACTGGTTGCCCGTCGAGCGCGTGATCAACGCCATCCTCCTGGGCGTGCTCACTTACGACGCGAACCTCCTGGTGCTGGAGCCGCCGGGGCACTCCCTTTGACCGCGCTCCTGGTGGTGGAAAATACGCGCCGTTGGCCGCTACAGCTCGACGGTGCGGAAGTGGTCTCTGCCCGCGAGTACCTGGTCGGCGGCGATTGGGCCGAGCGTCGCGGACTGCGCGTCTACAACTTCTGCCGCACCTACGGCTACCAGACCCTCGGCTACTACGTCTCCCTCCTCGCCGCCGCCCGCGGGCACCGGCCCATTCCCACGGTCGAGACGCTGCAGGATCTCCGCCTCGCCCCCGTCGTGCGCCTCGTCTCCGAGCAGCTCGAAGACCGGATCCAGCGGGATCTCGCGCGGCTCAAGGGTCCGCGTTTCGAGCTCAGCATCTACTTCGGGCGGAACCTGGCCAAGCGGTACGATGGGCTCGCCCGGGCGCTCTATGACCAGTTCCCCATCCCGCTGCTACGGGCGAGCTTCGAAAGGGAGGAGCGAGCGTGGCGGCTCGCCTCGGTGCGCCCGATCGCGACCAGTGAGATCCCGGAGAGCCACCGCGATTTCGTGATCGAGCAGGCCGAGGCACACTTCGGCCGCCGGCCTCGTGTGGCACCCTCGCCGCGGAGCTTCCGCTACGACCTGGCGATCCTGACGGATCTCAGAGCGGCCGACGCGCCCTCGGACGCAAAGGCCCTGCGCCGCTTCGTCCGCGCGGCACGCGAGATCGGAATCGATGCAAAGCAGATCCACCACGGCGACGCCGGCGCGATCGCGAAGTTCGACGCCCTCTTCCTTCGCGAGACGACCTACGTGAATCACCCCACCTATCGGCTGGCCCGTCGCGCCGCGTCCGAAGGACTCGTCGTGATCGACGACCCGATCTCGATCCTGCGCTGCACGAACAAAGTCTTCCAGGCCGAGCTCTTCAAACGCCACGGGATCCCACACCCTCGAACGGTGGTCGCCCACGACAGCAACAGCGAGGGGATCGCCGACGCGGTCGGTCTCCCCTGCGTGCTCAAGCGACCGGACTCCTCGTTCTCCGAGGGGGTCGTGCGCGTCGAGACGCAGGAGCAGCTCGAAGAACAGCTCGGCGAGTTCTTCGGCGACTCGGAACTGGTTGTCGCTCAGGCGTACACGCCGTCCAGCTTCGACTGGCGCATCGGTGTCCTGGGCGGAGCCCCGCTCTACGCCTGCCGCTATCACATGGCGCGCGGCCACTGGCAGGTCGTGGCCACGGGAGCCACCGGCCGGAGGCGCTACGGGCGCGTCGAGACGCTCCCCCTCGACGAAGTGCCGAGCGGCGTGGTCGAGATCGCCGTCCGAGCGGCGGCCCTGATCGGAGACGGTCTCTACGGGGTCGACGTGAAGGAGGCCAACGGCGGCTTCCTGGTGACGGAGGTCAACGACAACCCCAATATCGACGCCGGCTACGAGGATGCCGTGCTGGGGAATCGGCTCTACCTCGCCGTGATGGAGTGGTTCCGGCAGCGGCTCGACGAGCGCGGACGAGAGCCACCTTCCCGTGCCGCGTGACGGGCGGATCCTCGGCCTCTTCGAGGGATACGGGATCGAGCTGGAGTACATGATCGTCGACGCCGAGACCCTCGACGTGCAGCCGATCGCCGACCGGGTGATCGAGGCCGAGCACGGGTCGGTGGAGAACGAGATCGAGCGAGGCCCGATGGCCTGGTCGAACGAGCTCGCGCGCCACCTGATCGAGCTCAAGACGAACGGGCCCCAGCCCCGCCTATTCGGGCTCGCCGAAGACTTCGGGGGCGAGGTCGACCGGATCGACGCGCTCCTCGCTCCGCTGGGGGCGCGCCTGATGCCCACGGCGATGCACCCCTGGATGGATCCGACCCGCGAGTTCCGGATGTGGCCGCACTGCGGCAGCCAGATCTACCAGGCCTTCGACCGCATCTTCGACTGCCGCGGACACGGCTGGGCAAACCTCCAGAGCTCCCACCTGAACCTCCCCTTTGCAAGCGACGAGGAGTTCGGTCGGCTCCACGCGGCGGTCCGCGCGATCCTTCCCCTCCTTCCCGCCCTGGCCGCGAGCTCGCCCTTCGTCGAGGGCCGGCACCCGGGGATCCTCGACGCACGACTCGACTTCTATCGCAGCAACGCCCGGCGAGTGCCGTCGGTCACGGGGCAGGTGATCCCCGAGCCGGTCTTCACCCGTTCCGGCTACGAGGCACTTCTCGAGACCATCTACGGCGACCTCGCGCCCCTGGACCCGGCGGGCACGCTTCGCCACGAGTGGGTCAACGCGCGGGGCTGCATCGCGCGCTTCGACCGGATGGCGCTCGAGATCCGCCTCCTCGACATGCAGGAGTGTCCTTGCGCGGATCTGGCCGTCGCCGCAGCTGTGAGCGGCGTCGCGCGTGCGCTCTGTGACCCCGCACCGGCGCACCAGGCGCGCCTCCGGAGCCTCGAAACCAGGAGGCTCGCCCAGCTCTTCACTCGGGCGACGGCCGATGCCGAATCGGCCCGGGTCGAGGACCGCGGGTACCTCCTGGCGCTGGGCCTCGACGGCGAGACGCGATCCGCGGGAGAGATATGGCGCGCTCTCGTGGATCGCCACGTCGCGCCGGAGCCGGAGGCCACGAAACATCTCGAAACGCTCGAGGTAATCTTGGGAGAGGGATGCCTGTCGCGGCGAATTTTGCGAAGGGCGGGGCAGAGGCCGACCCGCGATGCGCTCACCTCCGCCTACCGCGAGCTCTGTGACTGCCTCCGGGAGCGGCGGCTCTTCCGTGCAGTCGGCTGATCGGTCCCTCCTCCTCACCTGCGAGCACGGTGGAAACCGGGTTCCTCGCGAGTATCGCGCGCTCTTCCGGGGCAGGGAGGCGCTCCTCGCCTCTCATCGGGGCTGGGACCCCGGTGCCCTCGCGGCGGGACGAAGTCTGGCGCGAGCGCTGGACGTGGAGCTCATCGCCGCCACCACGACCCGCCTGCTCGTCGATCTGAACCGCTCGGCTCACAACCCCGCGGTCTTCTCCGAGCTCAGCCGAGTCCTGACGCGCGATCAGCGCGACGCGCTCCTCGCCCGTCACCACCACCCTCACTGGGACCGCGTCCGGACGGCGGTCACCGTGCGAAGCCGAGGCGTCTTGCACCTCGCCGTGCACAGCTTCACGCCCGTCTGGCGCGGTCCAAAGCGCAACTTCGAGATAGGAATCCTCTACGATCCGGAGCGGCGACGCGAGCGCTCCCTGGCGATGGCCTGGCAACGACGGCTCCGGGCGGAGCTTCCGCAGGTTGGCGTTCGCCGCAACGCGCCCTACCGCGGCAACGCAGACGGACTCACCACCGCGCTCCGTCGGGAGTTTCCAGCGCAGCGATACCTGGGCCTCGAGCTCGAGCTCAACCAGCAGGCGATCCTAGCGGTGTCGGAGCTCCGCGCGCTTACAGCCGTGCTCGCAAGCACCCTGGCCGCGACGCTCGAAAACCCGGCGTGAACCCAGATGAGAGCGCCAGCGCCGAGGCAGGGCCACCGATGCGGCTATCCGACCAGAACCACCACCGAGCGCGGTCCCACCCGATACTCCCGGCCTTCCACGACGGCCTCGTGGCCCGGGACGAGGAAGTCGTCAGGCGCGTCGGCGTAGGTGTCGATCACACGCGTCCATTGGCCTGGTTCGCCCTCCTGGATTCCGAAGCTCAGCGGCTCCCACCAGGCGTTGATCATCGCGTAGATGTCCCGATCACCCTGTGACGCCCCGTCGAGATAGAAGGCCAGGCTCCGCGATTCAAAGCTGGCATCCATTTCCCTGGCGACTCCGTACCACCTGACATCCTCGCGCCAGAAGCGCGAACGGCCCAGAGAGGGGTGGGCCTTGCGAAAGCCGATCATCAGCTTGAAGAACCGGTAGACATCCCGATGCTCGGCCAGCCGGCGCCAGTCGAGCCAGCTGGTCTCGTTGTCCTGGTTATACGGGTTGTTGTTTCCCGCTTGCGTCTGAAGGAACTCATCGCCCATGCGAAACATTGGCGTTCCGTTGGCGAGCATCAGCAGACAGCAGAGGTTCTTGGCCTGGCGCTTGCGCAGCGCCATCACTTCAGCCGGAACCTCGTCATCCCCCTCCCAGCCGCAGCTCCAGCTGTACTCTTCCTGTGGGCCGTCCGTGTTGTCGTGGCCGTTGGCAGAATTTTGCTTTCGATCGTAGGACACCAGGTCGTAGAGGCTGAAGCCGTCGTGGGCCGCTACGTAGTTCACGCTCTGCCAGGGGTGAAAGGCGTAGAGGCGACTGTCCGGGAAGAGATCATCGCTGCCGTAGAGCCGCGTCGCCAACCTCGCGACCATGTCGGGTTCCCCGCGAATGAGACGCCGGATGTCCTTGCGGAAGCCGCCGTTCCACTGCCGCCACCGGAGGCTCGGAAACGAGCGCCCCAGCTGGTAGGCACCGCCAGCATCCCAGGGTTCGGCGATCAGGCGGATCCTGGTCAGCTCTGGATCCGAGGCGATCTCGCCGAAGAATCCCGGCTCGTCGACATTGAGTGAGCCGTCCGAGTTGCGAGAGAAGATCGACGCCAGGTCGAACCGGAACCCGTCTACGTGCATTTCCTTCGCCCAGTAGCGCAGGCTGTCCAAGATGAGCTGGCGAACGTGGTAGTTGGCGACGTGAATGGTGTTGCCGGTTCCGGAGTAGTTGAGATATGGCGATCTTGGGTCGCCGGAAACCATGTAATAGGTGCTGTTGTCGATCCCCTTGAAGCTGTAGACGGGTCCCCGGTGGTCTCCTTCCACCGTGTGGTTGTAGACCACGTCCAGGATCACCTCGATGTCCGCTTCGTGGAGCGCCCGCACCATCCGCTTGAACTGGTTCGGCTGCCCGCAGCGCAATGCTCTGTTGCAGTAGGCGTGGTGGGGCGCGAAGAAGTTCAAGGTCATGTAGCCCCAGTAGTTGCCCTCCAGGGGATCGAACTGGTGGACTGGCAGCAGCTCGATTGCGGTGATGCCGAGGTCCTTCAGGTAGGGGATCTTCTCGACGATGCCCGCAAAGGTGCCCCGGCTGTCCTCATCCACTTCCGAGGCCGGACCGTAGGTGAAACCTTTGACGTGGACCTCATAGATCACCAGATCGGACTCGTGCCGCGGTGATCGGTCATTGCCCCAATCGAACCCGACGGCTCCTGTCGGGAGCACGCCGAGTGGCGCTCTGCCGGCGTTGGAACCGGGTCGTCGTGCCGCCTGCCGATCGAATGCGGGAGGAAAGAATACGGCGCGGGCATACGGGTCGAGCAGGACCTTGTCGGGATCGAAGTGATGCCATTCGGTCTTCCCAGCGGCCGGCGGGCCGTGGACCGCGTACGCGTAGTAGAGGGCGCCCTTCAGCCCGGACTCAGCCAGCCGGCAGTGCCAGACGCGGCCGGATTTGTTGGTGAGGTATCGCAGCTCCCGCGAGGTGCACGGCTGGTCCTGGTCGTCCCCCCGATACAGCAGCAGCGTCACGGTTTCCGCGTGCTTCGAGTAGAGGGCGAAGTTGTAGGCGCGTTCCTCCGCGATCCAGCTCACCCCGAGCGGGAACGGCAATCCCTCGCTCCTCGCCCAGCCTCGCCCCATCTGAGGTTGCCCCGTCTCGGTCCGACCACGGAGCCAGCCGAGAAACCGATCGTACGCGGAGAGGTAACGATAACATTGCCGAGCGAGGCGCCCTACTCCAGCGCCGTCGGGGAAGACTCCGTTCGCCTGACCCGACTCGACCGCGGCAGCGGCTGCCGGGAGACGATGTAGTGGAGCTCCGCCTGAGTCTGTAAAGTCCGCGGCGGCTCCGGCTCTGCCGGCCCACAAGGAGTGGGAGCGGCCCGAGTCCGCGCTCTAGCGACCTGCGCTGCCCTGATGCCGATGACCGAAGCTTCCCATCCCCACCTCGAGCGCGATCTCCGCGCGATGACGGCCGACGGAGTCGCCTTCAGTGCGATGGTGGGTCTCGGCGAGGCCTACGTGCCCGCCTTCGCGCTGGCCGCCGGGCTCGGCGAGGTGGTCTCGGGACTGGTGGCGACGGTTCCGATGCTGGCCGGCGCCTGCCTGCAGATGGTGACGCCGGCGGCGGTTCGCTGGCTGGGCTCGTACCGGCGTTGGGTCGTTCTCTGCGCACGTCTCCAGGCGCTCAGCTTCGTCCCGCTGATCGTCGGTGCAGCTCTCGGGAAGGTGGGACTGCTGTGGGTCGGGGTGGCCACAGTAGCCTACTGGGCGTTCGGGATGTCGACGAGCCCGGCGTGGAACGCCTGGGTGACGAGTCTGGTGCCGGTCGAGATGCGAGCGAGCTTCTTCGCCCGGCGAGCGCGGGCCGCCCAGGCCGCCCTGCTCGGGGGGCTCGTGGTCGGAGGCCTCGCCCTGGAGCATGGACGCGGCCACGGGGTGGAGCTCACGGTCTTCGCGGCACTCTTCGCCGCGGCCATGATGTCCCGCTTCGTCTCCTCCGGATTCCTCGCGTCACAGAGCGAAGCCCCAGGCCTCGCAGCGAGTCACCGGTCGCTCGGCGCTTCCCCCGTCTGGGAACGACTGCGAGGCGCCGGCTCGGTTCGCGTGCTCACCTACCTGATCGGCATGAAAGCGGTGACCCACATCGCGGCCCCCTACTTCACGCCGTACATGCTCGGGCCGCTCGACCTCTCCTACGACCGCTTCATGACGCTGATCGCAGCCTCCTTCGCGGCCCGGGTGGCGGTGCTCCCGCTCCTCGGCCGCCTGGCACAGCAGCGGGGTGCTCGGAGCGTGCTCTGGCTGGGAGGGGTGGGAATCGTCCCGCTGCCCCTCCTCTGGCTGGTGTCCCACGACTTCTACTACCTCCTCGCGGTGCAGTTGTTCGCAGGTAGCGCGTGGGTCGCAATCGAACTCGCGACGACCCTCTCGTTCTTCGAGGGGATTCCGGAGAGCGACCGAGCCAGTGTGCTGTCCGCTTTCAATCTGGCCAACGCGGCGGCCATCGCGATCGGTGCCCTCGCGGGGGCCCAGCTCTTCACCTGGCTCGATGGCGCCGCCGCAGGCTACGCCTGGCTCTTTGCCACCTCGAGCGCAGGACGGCTCCTGACTCTCGCACTCCTGCGGCGAACGCCCTCGGCGACGCGCGTCCCCGAGGGCCTCCGGCTCCGCACCCTCGCCGTGCGCCCGTCGGGCGTGGCGGTGCAGCGGCCGATCCTCGCCAGCGTGAGCAGCGAGGCCCGCGAAGAACCTCCCCCACACCGGCGCAACGATTGAAACTCACGGCTCGGCGGTTGTCGTGTCGGCTGTCGGGACCCTCGCGACTGGAGTAGAATCCGGCTCGATCGTGAGAGGATCTCTGATTCCGGAACGTCGGAGCGGTTGCCGATGAGCGAGGAATCGTCGCGGCGTGAGTCTGCCGATCGCCGTCCGTCTCCGACGGACCGCGGCAATGAAGATGAGTCCTTCGTTTCCTCTGCAGACGACAACCTGTTGAGCCTCCAGCGCATGCGGGACACCGCCCGGGAGGGTGGTGGGCCCGCTCGCATCTCGGCCCAACACGAGAGAGGAAAACTCACCGCACGGGAGCGGCTCGACCTTCTTCTCGACGAAGGATCGTTCGAGGAGTTCGACATGCTCAAGGCCGGCCGCGGCGGCCACCTGGGGGGTGAGAAGGAGCACCCCGGAGACGGAGTCGTGACCGGCCACGGGACGATCCAGGGCCGCGAGGTGTTCGTCTTCAGCCAGGACTTCACGGTGGTCGGCGGCTCGCTCGGCGAAGCCCACTCCGAGAAGATCAGCAAGGTCATGGATCACGCGGTGCGAGTCGGAGCGCCCGTGATCGGCCTGAACGACTCGGGCGGAGCGCGCGTCCAGGAGGGCGTCGATGCCCTGGCCGCCTACGGGGAGATCTTCAACCGCAACGTGATGGCGAGCGGCGTGATCCCGCAGATCTCCTGCATCATGGGTCCCTGCGCGGGTGGGGCGGTGTACAGCCCGTCCATGACGGACTTTACCTTCATGGTCGAGGACTCCTCGTACATGTTCGTGACCGGCCCGAACGTGGTCAAGACCGTCATCCATCAGGACATCAGCTTCGATGAGCTCGGCGGCGCGACCGTGCATGCCAAGAAGAGCGGCGTCGCACATTTCGTTCTGCCCAACGATGTGCTCTGCCTGCGGGAAGTGCGGCGCCTCATCAGCTATCTCCCATCCAACAACCAGCAGAAGCCGCCGATCCTCGATCTGCGCGACCCGCCGGACCGGACCGATCCCGCCCTCGACTACCTGGTTCCCGTCAACCAGAACCAGCCCTACGACATGAAGGTGCTGATCCACTCGATCCTGGACGGCGCGGAGTTCTTCGAGATCCACGCCCAATGGGCCCGCAACCTGATCGTCGGCTTCGGCCGCCTCGGCGGCGGAACGATCGGCCTGATCGCCAATCAGCCCGCAGCGCTGGCCGGTGTGCTCGACTGCGATGCCGCCGCAAAGGGCGCGCGGTTCGTTCGCTTCTGCGACGCTTTCAACATCCCGCTGGTGACCCTGGTGGACGTGCCGGGCTTCATGCCCGGTCCGGATCAGGAGCACGGGGGCATCATCCGCCACGGGGCCAAGCTGCTCTACGCCTTCGTCGAGGCAACGGTCCCCAGGATCACGGTGATCGTCAGGAAAGCATACGGCGGGGCCTACGTCGTCATGAACTCCAAGCACATCGGCGCCGACATCAACTACGCCTGGCCCACGGCCGAGATCGCCGTCATGGGCCCCCGGGGTGCCGCAGAGGTGATCTACCGCACGGAGATCGAGAACTCCTCAGACCCCGCAGCTTCGCTGGTGGAAATGGAGCACCGCTACCGCAACACCTTCGCGAACCCCTTCCTGGCCGCCAAGCGGGGCTACATCGACGACGTGATCTTCCCGAGGGATACCCGTCGTCGCGTCATCCGAAGCCTGCAGTCTCTGGAAGGGAAAGCCGACATGAGACCGAAGCGCAAGCACGGGAACATTCCTCTGTAAGGCGGAGGTGGGGCGTTGTTCGCCAAGATCCTGATCGCCAACCGAGGCGAGATCGCGGTCCGAGTCATCCGTACCTGCAGGCGGCTGGGCATCGGCACCGTCGCCGTGTATTCGGAAGCCGACTATCGATCTCCCTACGTGCAGCTCGCCGACGAGGCCGTCTTCCTCGGGCCCGCACCAGCCCAGGATTCCTACCTGAACAAGACCAAGATTCTCGAGTCTGCGCTGCGCAGCGGGTGCCAGGCCCTGCACCCGGGCTATGGGTTTCTCTCCGAGAACGCCGACTTCGCTCGCATGGTCACCGATGCGGGCGTGGTCTTCGTCGGCCCTCCCTCCTCGGCCATCGCGACGCTGGGAGACAAGATCGCCTCCAAGGCTCTGGCCATCCGAGCAGAGGTGCCGGTCGTTCCCGGCCACCACGAGCCCCTGGCGGATCTCGACGAGGTCCTCGCGGTCGCGGAGAGGATCGGTTTCCCCGTGCTCCTCAAGCCGGCGGCCGGAGGGGGCGGCCGGGGGATGCGCATGGTACGTCGCCGCGAGGATCTGGCTTCCGCGTTCTCGGCCTCCCGGGACGAAACCCGAAAGGGGTTCGCGGACGACCGCATCTTCATGGAACGCTTCATCACCAGGCCGCGCCATATCGAGGTCCAGATCCTCGCGGACTCGTTCGGAAACGTCATTCACCTGGGCGAGCGCGAGTGCTCGATCCAGCGGCGCTACCAGAAGGTGATCGAAGAAACCCCCTCTCCGGCGGTGGACCCTGCTTTGCGGGAAAAGATGGGGCAGGTGGCCTGCGCTCTCGCTCGGGAGGTGGGCTACACGAACGCGGGCACCGTGGAGTTCATCCTGGGACCGGACCGGAGCTTCTATTTCCTCGAGATGAACACCCGGCTTCAGGTGGAGCACCCGATCACCGAACTGGTGACGTCCCTGGACCTCGTCGAGCTTCAGCTGCGTATTGCCGCGCGGGAGGTGCTCCCGATCGGCCAGCAGGACGTTTCGATTCGCGGCTGGGCCATGGAGGCCCGCATCTGTGCCGAGGACCCGGCCCGGGGCTTTCTACCCACCACCGGTCTGGTCACGCGCTACGCGGAGCCGCGCGATACGCACACACGAGTCGACAGCGGGATCGACACCGGGAGCCTCATCACGATCTACTACGACTCGCTTCTCGCCAAGGTAGCGACATGGGGATCGGACCGCGGCGAGGCTCAGAGGAGGCTGGTGCGATCACTGAACGGCTACCACATCGAAGGGCTGACCACCAACCTGGATTTCGCCAGCGCAGTCGTCAATCACCCGGCCTTCCTGCGGGGCGAGCTTGCCACCGACTTCATCGAGGAGCACTTCGCAGAAGGCGTCAGCAAGGCCCCGCCGTCGAGCGAGGACCTGCACTGCATGGTCATCGCTGCGGTGTTGGTCTACCACAACCGGTGGGCACTCACACGGGAATCGCTCAAGCCGATGATGCCCCACGTCGGTGGGGCCCAGGCGCCCCAGCGAAAGCAGAGTTACGTCGTGCGGGCTCATCCTGACGATTTCACGGTGGAGCTGGAGGGCAACCCCGAAAGCCATCGGTGGTCGGTGCGGGTGGACGAGCGAACCTACGAGGTCGTGACACCCGAGTTCGAGTTCTATCGCCGTCGGCTCAACCTCAAGATCGACGGCGCTTCCCACATGTTTCGGCTTCAGTACGAGGGCAGCCACATCCGCGCCTTTTTCTCCGGGATTGCCCGCATCTTCGAGGTCTACAAACCCCACGAGTGGGAGCTCACCCGTTACATGCTGCGGGAGAAGAGGGCAGTTCGCGAGAACAGCCTCGAGTGCCCCATGCCGGGCAGGATCACCGCCGTCTGGGTGAAGGAAGGGGAACACGTGCAGCGCGGCCAGGAGCTCGTGCGCATCGAGTCGATGAAGATGGAAAACGGCATCGCTTCACCGCGCGACGGGAAGGTGGAGAAGATCCTCGTAGCGCCGGGAGCGATTGTGGAGACCGACGACGTCCTCATCACCTTCGCCCCGGATGTGTGACGCGGGCAGGGTCGGGAGGTGCCAGTGGTCCCACCTGCAGATCCATGGACGGCTAATTTGGGAATCCGGCCTAGTCCTTGGACTCACGCGTAATCCACCCCCGATGGCGAAAGTAGAGAAGCATCCCGACTCCGATTCCGGCCATCGCGAGCAGCGCCGCGGGATAGCCCCAGCGGAGGTGGAGTTCGGGCATGTGCTCGAAGTTCATGCCGTAGATCCCAGCGATCAACGTGAGAGGGATGAAGACACTCGCGATCAAGGTGAGCATCTGCATCACTCGGTTCATGCGATTGCTCAGACTCGACATGTAGAGCTCCACCAAGCTTCCTGCGATCTCGCGGTACGTCTCGATCACGTCGGAGATCTGAATGGCATGCTCGTAGCAGTCGCGGAGATGGACCTGCACCTCTTGGCTAATGAACGGACTCTCGTCCCGCATCAGGCTGGCGACCGCCTCACGCTGGGGATAGACGGCCCGACGGATCCCGAGAAGCTCGCGCCGCGTCTGGTATACCTCGGCGACCGCGTCCTGTGAGGGAGAGAGCAGGATGCGCTGCTCCAGCCGCTCGAGCTGCTCCCCGAGGGCTTCGAGGACCGGATAGTATCCGTCGATCACCGCATCCAGGAGGGCGTAGGCTAGGTAGTCGGGTCCGTGTTGGCGGAAACGAGGTCCCACCCGGATCCGCCTGCGCACGGGGTCGAAGACATCGCCGTGCCGCTCCTGGATGGTGATCAGGTAGTGTTTGCCCACCAGGAATGTGATCTGCTCTCTGAAGATCTCGGCTTCCTCCTCGAGCTGCACCATTCGCGCCACGATCATGTGGTGCGACTCGTGGATCTCCGACCTCGGCCGAACCGGCGCGTTGACCGCAGCCTCCAGCGCCAGCGGATGTATCGAGAACATCTCACCCACCCGCTGGAGGACGCTCAAATCTCCCAGACCCTGGATGTCGATCCAGGAGACCGTCTCGGAATCCCGATACTGCTCGAGCTCCCCGACCTCCTGGATCTCGAGCTCCTCACAGTGATCCGGCCCGTAGTCCATGAGCCGGATTCTCGGCGGCACGGCTGTCTCAGGCGCAACCAGGGAGCCGGGCTGGGATCCCGGAGCGGGGTGTCGCTTGCGGAACATCGCACCGATCCTCCTCCATCATGGGATAGCCGAGGCCGAAGTCGGATTCCTCGAGCAATCTCCCGTTTGAAAGCCAGGAGGGACTGGCACTCCCGCACCAGGGATCGATCACTCGCCCCCTCCCTCCCCTGACACCGTCCTGCAGCAGCGGAATCCCAGGTGGTAGTTGCGGTGGCTGTCTGCGTCCATCACACGGCTGCCGTGCCAGTACGGAGCCCGCCAGCGACACCAGTCCTCGTGGGCACGGTACGTGTCGAAGATGAACCAGCTCCCCTTCATCTCCGTGTGGCCCAGAGTCTGGCTGCCCCGACTGGCCATCTGGCTCTCATCCAGCGGAAGGTTCATGTGCTCGGCGGCGTTCCCGTGCAGGTCGTAGACCTCGAGCGCGCTGCGGCACTCCGGAAAGGACCCGGCCGGGTATGTGTTCGACCCGCATTCCGTCCAGCTTCCTCCGGTGCAAGCCGCGTTCTTGAAGCTCGCCGCGCCACATATCCCCGTCCGGAACTCCTTTCCGTAGCTCCATGCCTTGTCCGCCTCGTGCGCTCTGTTGTGGGCTTGACGCATGCGTCCCACTGAGGCCGAGGCATCTGGGCCCTTGGCGAGGTCGAAACGGTAGTCCGGTGCCTTCAGGGCACCCGCACATGCTCCTTCCCATTCGTGGGCGTCGCAGAGGCGCTTTCCGATGGCTTCGCACAATTGCGCCGCTTCCCTGGCCCGCACCCAGACGACCGGAAACACACAGGGGATGTCCGGAAACTCGAACTGGTCGATGCAGGCACGTGCGTCCTCTGGTGTCTCGCGCGATGGGTCGTATAGCGGCGCCATGAAGGGCCGGCCGCAGATCTCCTGAAAACGCGAATTCGCGTAGCTAACGCCCGCAGCGGAGAGCTTTTCCCGGCACTCAGCCGGAGTCGTCGGGTGTTTGGTGACCGCCGGGTTGCCCTGGCCGAGGAACCCGGAGCCGGAGAAGATCGCTCGCACCTGCGCCATCTGACCGTCTTCCAGGCCATGTACTGCCTGAATCTCCCGAAACAGCTCTTCGTTCTGTTCGGAGAGCGTCAGGCCCAATATGGAGAGCGCCATGGCCAGACCAAGCGGCCCCAGAACCGCGGCGCGCAGATGGTTCCTCATGGCTTCGCCTTGCGTCGGAGATAGAAGAAGTCTCGATTGTCCGCGTAGCCGATGAATCGGGGCACCGTCTGGCCGCCCCCCGTTTTGTCCAACACCTCCATGCCCCTGATGAGATGTTGAACCCGAAACTGGCCCCCCTGCGTCCGATAGACCGCGAGGTAGGTGTGCTCGAGAGCGTTGATGTCCAGGAGCATCGCGTAGCGGCACTGATACGCCGCAAATACCCGCGCCATCGCGGCCGCCGTCGCCGCGGAGAAGTACCCGTAGATCAGGAACTCGCGCCCTTCGTGCTCCTGGATTCCCAGGCCCGCGCGGACCGTTCGAAACCGCTTCTCCGCGGAGCCGGACCAATTGCCCTTCGACCACTCCTTGACCAGGCTTCCCGGGCGCGAGCTGCCTGTTTCCGGATCGTATTCGATGATCGGTACGCCGTTCTGCCGCGCATGTCGAACATGCTGCAGGTTCGCATTGTCGCTCTCCCTCCAGGTCTTCAGCTCGACCCGGTTGTCATCCCACATGACCACGGTCGATAGCCCGGGCTGCAACTTGCTCAGGACTGTCCCTTCCTCGACGAACCCGTAGTGTGTACCCGAGTTTTTCGTCGCGAAATCACCCCAGTGGAACGCTCCGTGGTATCGCTTGAACCCACCGATGAACGCGGCGGCGATCCGCTCCGCTCTGGTCGGACTGACCATCCCGGTTCGCACCAGCGGTTCGACCGTCGCAAAGCCATCGGGCCCCGGCAGATCGTCGTTGCGGACGTTCGGGAGAACGCGGTCCGACCAGTCCACCTTCGGGTGCTCGGTGCCCAGGGCGAAGTCGAGGTGAAACTGGCCGAGATCGAAGGCGATCAGATAGACCAAAGCCGACGGCTCCACCTCGTCGAGGGGAGGGACGAGGCCCTTCTGGAGCGCGGCAACCTCCGGCGCCGCGAAGCGCGGCTGGGTGACGCTGATGAACATTCCCGGTTGGTCTCGGACGCGATACCACCGACCGACCTGCATCGCGGGAGCCATCTCGTTCTCGATGTTGATCCCCAGGTCGGGCGGCGTCAGGAGCTGACCGTCGAATCGCGGATCCATCAGCGGCGGCGCCGGGGCTTCGGCGAGCCGTGCCTTCTTCGGCACGGCTGGCGCTTCCGGTCTCAGCAGCTCCGCCGTGCTCAGGAACTTGTCCTGGTAGAACTCCTCGCGGACGAACGCCGTGATCGTCTCGCCCCCCGGTACGTGGCGCCGCAGCAGGTCGGTCGCCAGCTCCAGGCTGGTCTTGTGCCCGGTCGTCGGGTTGCGGAGATAGAGGCGGCCCCCGCACAGTGGTGCAAATGTCTCGCCGGCAGCGCGCGCTTTGGCGATCGCGCCGGATCTACGATCGCTCCAGAGATCACATCGCACCGGCCCATCTTCCGTTTCGATCACCAATCCAGATGGAAACGTCGGATCGAGGACGAGCCTTTGCCGGTCCGGGAATACGCTTTCCAGGTGGTAGGAATCAACGTCCCCGGTGGACTCCCACTCGATCGAAAGGAGGAACCAGGTGTTGATGTGTGGATTCAGATTGGTGAGCGACGCGACTCCGCGGTTGGTCGCCGAGTCCTGAATCGAAATCTCGGTCGTGGTCCGGAACTTTTGGAGGGCAACCACGCTTTTCGGCCGATTGCTTTGGTACTCAGCGAGCCGCTCCGCCGTCGGCTCCTCAGCAGCGGCGGACAGGCAGAGGATCCACCCTGCGGCGATGACTGACCAGAAGGCTGGTCGGTTCACGATGGTCTTGCTCCCGGTGCTTCGTGTACGTCAACGCCCGACCAGCCGCATCAGCAGGCGCGGCTTCTCGAAGACCTTCTCATCTGTGAGCAATGGCGCCAGATTCGGGTCCTCGAGGACATCATAGAGAGAATGGGGGGTTCCCTCGATCCACACGGTCTCCCAGACCATGCGGATCCCGTGACTGTAGTCAGCATAGCCCTGTCCGTGCCACTTGCTGAGCGGCTGGATTGGCTCGCCGTCGCGCCAATGCCAGCCGTAGATCGCAATCCGGTCCAGGTGATGGCGAAGCCCCGTGGTCAGCACGACGTCTTTCTTGTGGCCGGAGACCAGCTCGCCGAGCGGACGCCGTCCGCGCTGCTCCTCGGTCATGCGCTGGTGTCGCAGGTAGTAATCGCTGGAGCGCATCATCGGTCCGGGGCGCATCGGAATCGGCTCGAACTGGAAATCGGACTGCGCATGGATGGCGTCTACGATCTTGGGAGTCGGAAGCGAGAAGCCGAACTGATTCGCCACCACCGTGGCCGACGGCATCGTGAGTGGAATCCGGAGAAAATCCTCGTTGCAGCCGATTGAAAGGTAGTCTGGCATCACCCAGATCGTCGCCGTCGCGGTCTGCCCGGTAGGCAAACGGCCCTCCATCCGAACGGGTTTCAGCGTACGAAGGAAATCCGGGATGTTTCCATGTTTGATTTCGGATACGGCCGCCTCTTGACGCTCACGGCCGGTGAACGCCTTCGTGTTCTCTGCAAACTGCGATCCGGTAGGGGCACCCTCCAAGCGAGCGGGAATGCGGTCCGGCCAGGGGGCGGCCGATTCCTTTCCGTGCGTCTCAGCGGAAGAAACGGCGACCGTCATCGCGAACGCCAGGGTGGCGACCAATCCCGACCTTCGCCAACGCGCGGCGAGGCTGGAGCCGATGCCTGACTCGACGGCCCGATTCACCCGGCGATTCGCCATGGTCTCACCCCTCCCTTCACAGGGCAGCGGTGGTCGGGCAAAGCGCTTGCACCGCGCCGACTGGCGGATCTGCGCTTCGAGTCCCCGTCGGGCTCCATCGGCTCGGATTCGGCCTGAGAACGCCGCTGCCTCTCCCCCCGGTATCGGCTTGATCGGATCCCATTTATTAGCGCTGTTTTCGCCGGCTCGTTCAGATCGCAGGCAGGAAATTCGTCGGCCAGCCGCAAGGGCCGGCGTGGAAGCTCGTGCCCGGAGCGCCACCGAGTAGCCCCTAGGGGCAAAAGGCGGGGTGGGGCACCGGATGATCTCACTCCTGCGGATCGGCTCCGGCCAAATGCAGGCGGCCTCGGGCAGGATCGCAAAGAGGGAGGAAACGAGATGGGCCGAAAACGCCACAAATGTGAACAGATTGCCCGGAAAATCCACTGGGGGGCTGGCGTCCAAGGTGTTGGCGGCGGAGCATCTCCTTTCCGAGGTCCAGGGAATCGAGGGGGCTGCCGGCGGTCTTTCCCAGGACCTGCGATGGATACGAAGCCATGGCGGGCGCCCGGCAGCTCCCCGACCTGGAATCTTCGAGATGGGAATGAGCTCGAGCATGAAACCTGGTTCTTCTGACGATTCATCCACCAGGATCGCCTTTCTCGGAAACTACCTGCCTCGACTTTGCGGCATCGCGACATTCACGACCGATCTTTGCGAGGCGGTGAGCGCGGCGGCACCGGACTTGTCTTGCTTCGCCATCGCCATGAACGACACCACGGGAGGATATGCGTACCCGGATCGGGTTCGATTCGAGATCCCGGCAGAGCGGCGCGAGCAATACGATCTGGCGTCCGATCTTATCAACGTCAACAAGGTCGGGGCTCTGTGCGTACAGCACGAGTATGGCATCTTTGGAGGCCAGGACGGTCGTTACTTGCTGCCCCTCTTGCGGCAGGTCCAGGCGCCAATCGTAACGACCCTGCACACCATCCTGACCGAGCCGTCGGCGTCGCAGAAGGAGGTGCTGCACGAGCTGACCGAGATCTCCGACGTTCTCGTGGTCATGAGCCCTCGTGCAGCACGCTATCTGCAAGACATCTATGCAGTACCGGCATCGAAGGTTCGCGTGATTCATCATGGCATTCCCGATCTTCCCTTCGTGGATCCGAGCTACTACAAGGACCAGTTCGCTGCCGAAGGACACAGGCTGCTGCTTACATTCGGACTGGTTTCCGAGGCCAAGGGGATCGAATACGCCATCGAAGCCTTGCCCCGTATCGTGGCCCAGGCACCCGACGTGCTGTATTTCGTGCTCGGAGCGACACATCCTGCCGTCAAGAGGGAACACGGTGAGGCGTATCGCATCAGCCTTCAGCGCCGGGTACACGAACTCGGCCTGCAACGGCACGTTCTCTTTCACAACCGCTTCGTAGAACTCAGTGAACTCTGCGAGTACCTGGGGGCCGCCGACATCTACCTAACGCCGTACCTGGATCCGGCGCAGATCGTCTCGGGAACGCTGGCTTACGCACTGGGGGCGGGAAAGGCCGTCGTTTCCACCCCTTACTGGTACGCGGAGGACATGCTCGCGGAAGGGCGGGGGCGAATCGTGCCGTTTCGTGATCCGGACAGCCTGGCGGAGACCGTGCTCGATCTGCTGGATCACGAAACCCAAAGGCACGCCATGCGCAAGAAGGCTTACACCTACTGCAGGAGCATGATCTGGAAGGAAGTCGCCCGGGAATACCTGGATCTGTTTCGTGAGATTTCGGCAGAGCGGCACCGGCTGCCGCGAAGGCTCTCGCCCTCGGCGCTGACAAAGGAGCGCTTCGAGAGCCTGCCCGAACTGAAACCGGATCACCTGGTTCACATGACCGACTCTGTCGGGATCCTGCAGCATGCACGTTTCACGGTGCCCGATCGACACCACGGTTACAGCGCCGACGATCAGGCCCGTGCCTTGATGGTTGCCGTGCTCGCCGAGGAGATTCGGCCCAAATCGGCGGACTGGGCAGGACTGGCTTCGCGGTACCTCTCGTTTCTTCAATACGCGTTCGATGCACGGTCTTCCAGATTCCTCAACTTCATGAACTACGAGCGAAAGTGGAAAGGCCCCCGCCCTACGGAAGACGTACACGCCAGGAGCATCCTCGCTCTGGCTCATGTGGTGGCCTATTCGAGGCATCCCGGCCAACGGGCCCTTGCGATGCAGCTGCTGGAGGAGGGCATCCCTCCTACGACTTCCTTCAGCGCCGCTAGGTCCCGGGCCATGACGGCTCTCGGGGTGCAGCTCTATCTTCGACGGTATGCCGGGGCATCAGACTTCCGACGGGAAAGAGATGAACTGGCGGGCCTGCTATACGAAGGAGCCTCGAGTCAGAGGACAGAGGGCTGGCCATGGCTGGAGGACAGCCTGACCTACGCCAACGCCGTCATTCCCCATGCCTTGATCGAGGCAGGTGAAGCCATGGATCACGCCGATATGTTCCAGACCGGTCTGTCCATGCTGGCGTGGCTGGATGAGATCCAGACGGCGGACGAGGGCCACTTCGTGCCCGTCGGGACGGAAGGATGGTATGTGAAGGGGGGTCACAGGGCCCGTTTCGATCAGCAGCCGATCGAGGCCTATACGATGATCGAGGCCTGCGCCGCAGCCTACCGGTGGACACGGGACGAACGCTGGCGAGCCTCGGCCCGAAAGGCCTTTCACTGGTTCCTGGGCCGAAACGACCTGGGCCATCCACTGTACGACTATCGGACCGGCGGGTGCCGTGACGGGCTTCACGCAGATCGGACGAACGAGAACCAGGGAGCCGAATCAACGATCGTGTGGCTCTTGAGTCTGATCCGTATGCATGAGTTCTGAGATTCCATGAACGCGACCGATACGCGGATCCAGACGGATGAGGACGCTCCATGAGAAGCGACTATTCGCATTTCGATCGTCACCCGGACTACGGTGGACTGCTTAGACGTCATCCAGAAAACCCGTTGCTCAGGCCGAAGGACTGGCCATATCCGGCAAACGCGGTCTTCAATCCCGGGGCCGTGCGTTTGCATGAGACCGGGGAGACCCTATTGCTCGTCCGTGTCGAAGGGCGACGCGGGCACTCCCATCTCTGCGCGGCGCGTTCGACGGACGGGATTCGCGATTGGCGGATCAACCGGTCGCCGACATTGGCGCCGAACGTGGACGAACGACCCGAGGAGGTGTGGGGCATCGAAGATCCACGGATCACCTGGGTGCCAGAGCTCGACCAATATGCGGTCGTGTATACGGCCTATTCCCGGGGTGGACCTGGCGTCGCCATGGCGATGACCCGGGACTTCGCCCGCTTCGATCATCACGGGATGATCATGCCTCCTGAAGACAAGGACGCCGCTCTGTTCCCGCGCCGGTTCGGAGATCACTGGTCCATGATCCACCGGCCGCACCCCGCCTCCGGAGACGCCCACATCTGGATTTCGTTTTCCCCCGACCTGCGCCACTGGGGCAGTCACATGGTGCTGATCGAGGCTCGGGAGGGAGGCTGGTGGGATGCCCACAAGGTGGGGCTCTCTCCTCCGCCCATCGAGACCTCCGAAGGATGGCTGTTGCTGTATCACGGCGTCCGGATGACCCCGGCGGGCTGTCTTTACCGGATCGGCCTTGCCCTTCTCGACCTGGACGACCCCGTGAAGGTGATTCGACGCGGGGATGAGTGGATCTTCGGTCCCATCGAACCTTATGAGCGCCTCGGCGATGTGGGCGACGTAGTCTTTCCCTGCGGGGCGGTGGTGGGAGATGACGGAGACACGCTGAGGATCTATTACGGTGGCGCCGATACCTGCGTCTGCCTGGCCACGGCGAGCATCCGGGAGCTGTTGGACTGGCTCCGTGATCACGATTATCCAGCGACCGGGTGATGACGAGCCACCTCCTCTCCCGGCCACGGCTGAATGCATCCGTCCTCGTCGCCCACCCCGATGACGAGACCCTCTGGTGCGGAGGCTGGATCCTCCTCCACCCCTCGTGGCATTGGCGAATCTTCACGCTGTGCCGGGCGACCGACGTGGATCGCGCGCCGAAGTTCCGGAAGCTCTTGAAGCACCTGGAGGCTCGAGGTGAGATGGCCGACCTCGACGACGGGCCCGATCAGGGCCCGCTTGCACACACACAGGTGGAGGCCACCGCCCTGAAACTTCTCGGTGGTGCGCCAGGAACCGACGTGCTGTTTACTCACGGCGCGAACGGCGAATACACCAGGCACCTCCGCCACGAGGAGTGCCATCGCGCCGTTGCACGGCTGTGGAGGCAGGGCCGGATCCGTGCGAACCAGGTCTGGTGCTTCGCCTATGAGGACGACGGCGGGGCTCGCCTTCCCCAGGTTTGTGAAGATGCAGACCAAAGGCTTCTGTTACCGCAAGCCGTCTGGCTAGAGAAGCGCAGGATCCTCGCGGACATCTACGGTTTCTCCGACGATAGCTGGGAAGCGCGTGCTGTCCCCCGGGAAGAGGGTTTTCGGCGCCTCGATGCGCTCTCTGCTTTCTCGCATGCCGAAGACAACGAGGAACTACACGCATGAAGGTCTTGGTCATGTTCGACTATCCGCCGACACCAGCGGGCCTCGCCACACAGGGAGACCTGCTGTGCCGGGGTCTCAGGGAAATGGGAGTCGATACGCATGCGGTGAATTTTCAGTCCCCGCAGGAGAAGGAGTGGTATTACCGATGGTTCGAACCCGACCTGGCTCTGGGCATCGGCTTCTGGGGACATACACCGCACCTTGTCATGCACCCGAAGCGTTACGGCGTCACCCCTGTTCCCTGGCTGGTCGCCGACGGCTACATCGCCGCCTATCACGAGGTGCTCAATCGGTTGGAGCTGATCTTGACGACCTCCAACTGGGTCAAGGAGACCTACACCCGGGACGGCATACGGGAGGACCTTTTGGAGGTCCTGCCGGTCGGATGTGACACGGATGGCTTTCTGCCGCGCGACCGCACCGACCCCAAGGTCCGCGCGATACGGGAAGCATTGGGTGTGGCGGATGACCAGATCATGATCCTGACAGTGGGGGGTGATGCGACTTCAAAGGGCGCTCAAGAGGTCATGCAAGCGTTGGCGCTCATCGATGCCGAGGCGCCGGACTGGAAATACGTCTGCAAGGTATGGCCCCAGCCCCGGACCCTCCAGCAGAACCTCGTGGATCTGCAGCTGGCCACGCAGTTGGGGATCGAAAAGAACGTCATCTACACGACGAATGTGGTTTCTCGAAACTTCATGCCTTATCTGCTCGCGGCCTGCGACATCTACGCGGCGCCCTCGCGATTGGAGGGATTCGGCATGATCCAGGTGGAGGCCAATGCCTGCGCCAAGCCGGTGATCGCCCTGAAGGCCATGGCATTCCTAGACACCATGGTACACGAGAAGACGGCTTTCCTGGCCGGAGTGGCTCAGGAAATCCGGATCAGCGAAGCAATTCTCGGGGAGGATCATGGATTCGAAGACGGACAGCGAGTGGTGTTTCCGCACCTGCGAACGGCCGATTATCGTGCCAGCGTGCATGATATCGCCGAGTACCTCCTGAAGCTGATGCGTGATGAAAACCTACGAAAGAGCATGGGAGAGGCCGGACGCGAGCGCGTGGTGGAGCTCTTCGACTACAGGCAGGTCGCGAAGCAGTTCACGCGCATCATCCGAGAACGCCTGCAGGTCGAATAAATGCGGAACAAGGCCGAGCGAGATCTGATCGAGGAAGCCAAGCAGGCTGCGCTCGAGGTGCTGCTTCGAAACAGCAGGGGCCCCTGTCGAGGGTTGCCTCGCACTGCCGGATGGGGCTATCCGGAGCCCTATACGCGCGATCTGATGATCTCTTCCCTGGGGTTTCTCATCAGCGGAGAGCCGAGGCTCTTGCAGGCCCTGGAGCGCACACTGAGCGCGCTCGCAAAGAATCAGACCCAGCGGGGACACATCCCTTCCCTGGCTCACGATCCGAGGGATCGGGGTGCGAGCGACTCGACGCCGTGGTTCTTGCTCGGCCTGGCGATCTATCGCAGATACGTGAATCAACCGGATTTCCTCGAAGAGGCGGCAGAGAAAGCCCTCACCTGGATGGAGTATCAAAGCCCCGACGACATGGTGATGGTTGGACAACTTCCCACCAGCGACTGGCGAGACGAGCAGACGGTGTTCGGCTATGGGCTGTACGTGAATACGATCGTCTACAGCTATCTCCGGCTCTATTCACGTGCGAAGGAAGCAGGGCAGCTCAGGGAGCTGATGAACCGGCTCGAAGTCCAAGGCGAGAGCAAACAACCACACGCTCACGAAGGTCTCGTCATGCGCCACAAGCCTTACTACGCCCTCTATGCCTACAAGGTCTACAGCAGTGACCGCTTCGACCTTCTGGGGAATAGCCTGGCCATTCTCTGTGGAGTGGCTTCACCGTCGAGGGCAAAGCAAATGATCAGGTGGATCGAAGCTGAATGCCGGGCGCTGCGGGAACGCGGAGAATTGACCGTTGAGCTGCCGCCCTGCCTCTTCCCCTTCATTCTCCCAGACCATCCTGACTGGCGGCCCCGCTACCAGAGGTACAACATGCCAGGGGAGTACCACAATGGCGGCGTGTGGCCCTTCATATCCGCCTTCTACATCGCGGCTTGCGTGGCGGCGGGCCGCCTCAAGCTGGCTGAAAGAAGGCTCCTGGCGCTCACACACCTGGTCAGGCCGACGAAGCGGCAGAGCCTCGCCTGGGGCTTCAACGAGTGGATCAAGGCCCAGACCGGGGAGCCTTCCGGTCAGGACTGGCAGACGTGGTCCGCGGCCATGTACCTCTACGCGGCCGCGTGCGTACAGGATCGTCGCACACACTTCTTCGAGGCCGTTCGACAAGGAAGTTCCGCCTGAGGCTGTAGCTCCCAAACCGGGGAATCGTCCGTCGGCCGCCCTGCTACCGGCGGGAGCCGTCGAATTGCCTCATCTTCGTGAGGATCCCGAGCGGGCTCTCTCCCGAAGCGAGGACCAGAATCTTCTCGATCTTGGCCTCGTCCGCGGCGAACCCACCCTCCACGGGTGGATTCCGGCCACGGTGCCATGGGCACCCTCACGGACTCGATGGCTGCGATCGTCGCTCCATCGCTCATGAAGTTGATCACCAGGCAGGTGAAGAGGCTAGAGAGAAATCCCGGGAGGATCCGCCCCTCCTCGGTGCGTCACCCCGGTCCGTGGATCCAACCGACTGGGCAGCCATGCTTCGCCTCGCTTCTCGTTGAGCTACCGGACGCTGCCAACCGGGCAAGACGCCCTGCGGACGACGCGCTGGGCAACACTGCCGAGGAGCGCAGCGGCAAGGGGGACGTGCCCGTGGACGCCCAGTGTAATCAGGTCCGCGTCTTCCGCCTCGGCGAGCTTCACGATCGCGTCCTCGGGACGTTCGTGCACCACGCGACACCGCACCCGCCAACCCTCACCGCCGAGCGCGTGGCTCCACTCCTCGAGCTGCTTGTGCGGCCGGTTCTCCACCGCGTCGAGCGCCTGGGCGACCTCCGCACCCACGATTGTCTCGATCTCCACGGGAACGTAGTGCGCATAGAGCAGCACGATCTCCGGCCGCCCCAGGGCCTCCCCGAGGCGCAGCGCGAACTCCAGGGCACGACGCGCCGGGGGCGAGAAGTCCACGGCGACCACGACCTTGCGGAGCGGCAGGCGCGGGGGCGCCTGGCCGCGCTCGGGAACCACCAGGACGGGGCAGTCCGAGATGCGCATCACCCGCTCCGCCGCGCTGCCGAGAAGCACATGCGCAAGTGCGGAACGACCGCGCGCGCCGACGAGAACGAGATCGGCTCCCAGCTCCTTCGCCGCCCGCGCAATCGTCTCGGATGCGACTCCGATCTCCAAACGGGTTTGGCAGGCCACCCCATCCCCCTCGGCGCGTTTACGCCGCGCGTCGAGCTCCTGCTCTGCCGACCGACGCCACGAATCGAGAGCGCTCTCGATCAGCGTGGTCTGTTCGACTGGCAGCGAACCGATGGGAGGGGACCAGGGCGGAGCCCGCCAGGCGTGGAGGACGTGCAGGGTGGCGCCAGCGTGCTTGGCGACCGCGCGCGCGTAGTCGAAGGCTCGCTCGGACGCCGCGGAGAAGTCGATGGCGGCGAGAATCGTGCGGATCGGCCCGGGCATGGGTGTCTCCCTCGTTCTATGGGCGCGCCGGCTGATTCCTCGCCCTCGGGTCCCGCGTCTCGGTCACCTTACCTCTATTCTCAGGCTTTCGAATGCTCGCCGCTAGATCCGCAAGCGGCCCTCTTCTGATCGGGTGGCGAAGCCGCCTCCGGGTGGGCGACAGGGGCTGCGATGCGAAGAACCGTACCTATCATCATCTCCCACGGCCCCTCTGATCGGGGGCGACGGGGGCGGCTGGGCGTGCTGAGGTGGCAGCCCGACCGACTCCTCGGAGTGATCCCGGGAGCAGAGGGAAGCGTGGCCGAACGACCGATCACGAACGGCGAGATCGCGGACGTGCTGGAGCGGGTCGCCGACCTCCTGGAGGCGCAGGAGGCGAACCGCTACCGCATCCGCGCCTATCGAACCGCCGCCGCTGCGATCCGCCAGCAATACACCCAGCTCGCCCAGATCCTTCGCGAAGGGGGTGTCGAAGCCGTGGATGCCTTGCCGACGATCGGCCCGACCATCGCGGCGCACGTCGCCGAACTCGTGCACAGGCGCGACCTCACACTCCTGGAGCGGCTCGAGGGGGAGGTCTCGCCGGAGCGCCTCCTGGCCACGATCCCGGGCATCGGGCCCAAGCTCGGCGCCCGAATCCACCGGGATCTTTCGGTGGACACGCTCGAAGAGCTGGAGGTGGCGGCCCACGACGGGCGTCTGGACCGCGTCCACGGGTTCGGACCGCGGCGCGTGCGCGCGATCCGCGAGGAGCTCGGGTCCATCCTCGGGCGCTCCGCGCGCCACCGCGCGCGACGGCGCGCCTGGCTCGAGGCAGGCCGAACGGCGCGCGACGACGACGCCATCTTGGTGCGACCAGGGGTCGCCACGCTCCTCGCGGTCGACGCCGAATACCGCAATCGCGCTGCGAAGGGGAAGCTGCGGCGCATCGCACCGCGGCGCTTCAACCCGGAGGGCAGGGCTTGGCTCCCGATCCTCCACACCGAGCAGGACAGCTGGCACCTCGCGGCACTCTTCTCCAACACGGCGCGCGCCCACGAGCTCGGGAAGACGCAGGACTGGGTCGTCATCTTCTATTCGCGCGACGGGGATGAGGGACAGTGTACCGTCGTGACCGAGCCCCGCGGACCGCTCGTCGGGCGGCGCGTGGTGCGCGGCCGTGAGACGGAGTGTCACGCGCACTACGCCTCGCTCGCCCCCACCCGAGCTCGCCTTTGAGTATTTGGCACTCTGACTCGGACGGAAGAGGGACGCGCGGAAGAGGACGTCCATGATCTGGCTGTGGGCGAGATCCTCCTCCTGATCGGCGCCGCCCTGCTGGTGCTGCCCGGACCCGCCTTCGTGGTCATCCCCATCGGTCGGTTCATCGTCGGCACCGATTTCGCGAGTTCCGGGCGTGTGTTCCAGAGGATGCTTCGGCTCTACGACCGAACCTTGCAGGGCAGCCTGAGGAACCGTCGATGGATGATCGCCCTGTTCGGCGGCCTCCTGGCGCTCACCGCCGGTCTGTTCGTATGGATCCTGAAGGGCTTCTTGCCGATTGAAGACACCGGCCTCATCTTCGGCTTCACGGAGGCCCGTCAAGGGATCGCCTTCGCGGACATGGCCGAGCACCAGCGGGCGCTAGTGGAGGTGATCCGGCGTGATCCCAACGTCGACTCGCTCGCCTCCAGCGTCGGCGCGGGGGGCCAACGCGGCGGGCAACTCGGGTCGCGTCTTCATCCGCCTGAAGCCTCGCGGAGAGCGTTCGGCGAGCGCAGACGAGGTCATCGCGGCCCTTCGGACCAAGCTCGCGGTGGTTCCGGGCATCCGCGCCTTTCTACAGAACCTGCCACCCATTCGGATTGGCGGCCAGCTCACCAAGAGCCAGTACCAGTTCACCCTGCAGGCACCCGACACGCATCAGCTGTACGCAGCGGCCCAGGCGTTCCAGTCCTCGTTGGTCGGCCTGGGGGTTCTTCCCGGGCTCGCGATTTTCGTGATCTACATCGTCCTCGGCATCCTCTACGAGAGCTTCATTCACCCGCTGACCATCCTCTCGAGCCTACCCCCAGCAGGCGTCGGTGCGCTCCTGACTCTGCTGCTGTTCGGGATCGACCTGAACGTCTACGCGTTCGTTGGCATCATCATGCTGGTAGGGATCGTGAAGAGGAACGCGATCATGATGATCGATTTCGCCCTGGAGAGGCAGCATGCCGAGCACATGGACGCGTACCAGGCGATCTACCAGGGCTGCCTGGTGCGCTTCCGCCCCATCATGATGACGACGATGGCAGCGATCGCTGGGACACTTCCGATCGCGATCGGACTGGGTGCGGGATCCGAGTCCCGTCGTCCTCTCGGTCTGGCGGTGGTGGGCGGCCTGCTGGTCTCTCAGTTGCTGACTCTCTACATCACGCCGGTGATCTTCCTGTACCTGGACTCGTTTCAGGCATGGCTTGTGAGGCGTCGGCATCGCCAGTCTGCCTAAGGGGAGGTTGTCGAGGCATTCCCGACGGATACTGCCGATCATCCGCTCCAGGTAGGACGGCCCCGGCGCTCCTCCGCGGCCGCGCGGTATAACAGGGGTAACGGGATCGTGCCGCGGCGGGTCCGCGGATCGAACCGATCTCCGCGTTGCCGCGCCCGCATGCACGGGGGCTACCGGACCGGGCGCTGGCCCGTATCCTGTGGGGGTTGGTTCCCGCCCGCCCGGCAGGGAACCACACGCTCCACACGGAGGCGAGGTGACCTTGGAGTTCTCACCGATTCGCCTGGCACTGATTCTGGGTGTCGCGATCGCCACACACGTGGTCGTGGTCGGCGTCCGGGCGCTGAGCCGTCGCGCGCTCCAGTCGCGCATCGCCTCCGAAACCAAGGTCCACACCATCACGATCTTCGGCAGCAGCCTGCTCGTCTTCGCGATCTACTTCGGAGCTGCGGGCTTCGCGCTGAGCGAGCTCGGGGTGTCGTTGACCACCTACCTCGCAAGCGCTTCGGTGATCGGACTCGCCGTGAGCTTTGGATCTCAGGGACTGGTGCAGGACGTGATCACCGGCCTGACGGTGGTCTTTTCGGATCTCCTCGACGTCGGCGACATGGTGGACCTCGGCGGTCAGGTGGGGATCGTCGAGAGCGTCGGCATGCGCTTCACGGTCCTGGTGAACTTCTCGGGCGCTCGCGTCTTCGTTCCAAATCGATCGATCGCGAACGTCATCAACTACCCGAATGGCTACGTCCGCGCCTACCTCGATGCCCGGCTCCCCGCGGACCCGTCGACGCGCGACGACGCCGAACGGCGCTTGAGAGACCTCGCGCAGGCCACCTACGAGCAATATCCTGGCATCCTGCTGCTCCCGCCAACCTTCGAGGGCCGATACGAGACGCGGGGTGGGTACGGCTATCTGCGGATCAAGTTCAGGATCTGGCCGGGCCAGGGAGTGGTTCTCGAGAATGCGGTCAAGGCGGCCGTGACGCAATCGCTGAAGCAGCTCGATGAACAGTACGGGGATTGGATGGTCACGGTCCACTACCGGGCCGAGCCGCAGGACCGGAGCGCCAAGGAACGCCTGCCTCGCCCCGCCGCTCTGACCCCCAGTCAGACACAGGAGGTGGAACCCCCAGCGGGCGCCGCGTCCACACGGACGCGGTGATCCTCGCCCTCCCAGAGCTCCGCCTGCGTCCACCGGCGGGTGAACACGAGGCTGTCGCCGGCCACGAGATCCACCGTGGGGAGGTCCGCGAAGTGCATGCCGAGACTGCTGTCGCGGGTGGGCTCGTCGTGGACGTGGGTCCATCCGTCTGCGCTCCAGTGGACGATGGCGGGCTGCCAGCACTCGACGCGAAGCACGCAACCGGCGGGAATCGACCGCAGCTTGTGATTGGAGCGCCATAGCCGCCGCGCCTCCCGGAGCGGAGACGCCGGCGGCGAAGGCAGGTCGAACACGGCGCCCTCCGCGATCGAACGCACGAGCTTCAGGTATTCGGCATGGGCCCATACCAAGGGCATGGCGGAGCCGGTGGGCCGCCCCTCCCAGAGCTCGCGCTCGGGCAGGTCTGCCCCATCCCACACCTGCTCCGGCAGCAGGCCCCCCTCGTTGGCAAAGTCTTCGACGACGCGGAGCAACCTCAGCGCCTCGTCCTTGCGGCCGGCGGCCAGCTCGTAGTGGGCCCTCTCGGCGGTGAGAAGCGGCCAGAGTCTTCCCACGCCCGTCCCGTCGAAGGCTCTCCCGTCGTCGTGCTCGCCGTACCCGTCGCCGTTGTAGCGGCGGAAGCAGGGGCCCCGAGACGTCTCCACGCGGAGCAGTCCATCGATCACCTTCACGGTGTTCACGACCCGTGGATCATGGGCGCTTCGCAGCCCGAAGCGCACCAGCGCGAGGGCGTCCGGACTCACGATCTCCTCTGCGGGTTCCTGCGACTGGCCGGGGGGTCGGTTCTTGATCGGCACGAAGCCGGACAGCGGAGAAGGTCCTTCGGCCGTGTCGGGCGCACCGATCCGCACGTAGTAGCCGTCCACACCGAAGCGGCGTGCCAAGGGCGTGTCCCGCACGTAGGTCCAGTCCTCGATGGCCGCGTCCCACGCGTCGGCCGTCTCCCGGAGATAGCCTGCAGCCGTCGCATCCGCGAAGCGTTCGGCGAGGGCTCCCGCGGCACGGAGGGCGGCCACCTCCGTGGCGAGCGTGAAGGGCGAGTAGCCCGGGTCCTCTTCCCAGCGATCCTGGGCGGTCACGGGACCACACCGGACGAGGAAGGAGGCGGCGGTCCGGACCATCGGCCAGAAGGCCCGCAGCCGGGCTTCGTCGAGGGCGCCGCGGCGTCGGCAGAGATCCACGAGCAGGATGGGAAGCGCCGTTTCGTCCATCTGGACGCCGTTCCAATAAGGCGTGCCGTCGAGCCACATGTTCTGCGGCCAATGTCCATCGGCTTCCTGCGTCGCGCGCAGATAGGCGAGCACGTGTCTCACGTCGTCACGCGCGCCCACCGCGAGAAGACCGGATGCCGCCTCCACGAGATCCCGGGGCCAGACGAGGTGGTAGCCCCCGAGATCCTCGTCGCTCTTGGTTTCACCCCACGGGATCGAGAGGCTCGCGATCATCCCTCCCGGAAAGCTCTTCGCCTCGTGGACGCGCAGGATCGTGGCCGCGTTCCGGCACGCCTCCTCGTGGACCGACGGAAGATCGAGCGACCCCTGCCAGGCCTGCCAGCCCGACACGTACCGAGCGACGATGTCCTCGAAGCTCTCACTCAGGCTCGCCATGGCGCAATGCGCCGCCTCCGCGGGCGTCAGACCGAAGCCGAGAGCAAGCACCCAGGGGCCGCCGCCCACGTCTCGCTCCAGCTCACCGGCCAGAGCGACGTTGCCGTCTGGCGCGAACGCGTAGGTGCATTGCATCTCACCGTGCCGAACCAGATCCTGCCATGGATCGGAGACGCCAACGTACCCGACCGAACGCCGAACCCACGGCGTCGAGGCCGCCAGCGCGAGCGCGCGCCCATGTCCCTCCGCGACGAGCACCGGAGAGCCCTTGTAATCGCTGACGCGGGCCGTGTTCCCCCAACCCCGATTCCCGAGGTGCGGGGCCAGGAGGGCGTGCACGCGGTAATCGGCCGCCGAGCCGACGAGCGGCAGGAAGCCGACCTGCTGGAGCAGCACCTCGCGGTCGGGATCGCTCAAGATCAGCTTCTCGATGCGGTACCGCCCCTGTTTGCATCGGTTCGTCAACCGAAAGGCGGGAACCCCGGGGGCAATGCGAACGATCTCCTGAGTCGTGTGGCGCTTCTCCTCGGAGAAGAAGCCGCCTTCCGCCGTGACAACGAGGCCGAGGTCCCGGATGCAGGCCTCGTCGATCCGGGGGAAGTAGATCTCGTTCACGATGCCGTGGCTCACGGTGAACCAGAGCCGGCTTCCGGCGGAGTGCGCGGTGCCGACCGCGGATTTCGCGCTCGAGGTCCAGCGGGGCTCGATGCCCGGGGCGCCCGGTGCCGGTGATCCTTCGCCTTTCACCGAGCCAGCTCCCGCGGGAAGTTCCCCATCTTCTCACCTATCCTAGCGTCAAAGACGAAAACCCGGGAGAAACCCACATGATTCGCTCACGATGCGAGCTCCGAGCCACGATCCGCAAGGCCCCACGGTGAACGTCCTCTCCATCGACGTGGGCGGAAGCCACCTCAAGATCCTCGTCGCCGGTCGCCCGCCGGAGGAGGCGCGGCGGGTCGCATCGGGTTCTCACCTCGGACCGGGCGAGATGGTCGCGGCCGCGCGGGAGCTGGCGCGCGGGTGGTCCTTCGATGCGGTCTCGATCGGCTTTCCCGGCCCGGTGCGGGAGAACCGCCCCGCGCGGGAGCCCTGGAATCTCGGCCGAGGATGGGTCGGCTACGACTTCGAGGCCGCCTTCGGGTGTCCCACGCGGGTCGTCAACGACGCAGGGATGCAGGCGCTCGGCAGCTACGCGGGCGGGAACATGCTCTTCCTCGGCCTCGGGACGGGGCTCGGCTCGGCCCTGGTCGCGAGCGGCCTGCTCCTTCCCCTGGAGCTGGCCCACCTGCCCTACCGCAAAGGGCGCAGCTACGAAGACTACCTCGGCGAGGAGGGCCTCGAGCGGCGCGGCCGACGGAAGTGGCGCCGGTCCGTTGCAGACGTCTGCCGTCGCTTCCTCGACGCCTTTCTGGTCGACGAGATCGTTCTGGGCGGAGGAAACGCGCGCCGGCTGGACGAGCTGCCTCCGAAGTGCCGCCGCGGCGACAACGCAAACGCCTTCGAGGGGGGCTTTCGCCTGTGGCGGACGGACGCCAGCCGACCCGAGTCGGGGGCGCCGCTGCAAGCCCGGGCCCTTCCCTGGCACGATCCGGTGAGCCGGGCCTGAATCCTGGAGCAACACGACGGGGCCAGGGGACAGATCCGCCCCGCGCTCTTCACCCGAAGAGCGCCCCTCGCAGGATCGCCTCCATGTCGGCCCAGACCCCGAGGGGCCACGTGATCGCCGCAGTACAGATCACGATGGCCTCTCTGAGGAAAGCCTGCGCGGGCGGAAAGAAGAACACGAGCGCCACGATCACCAGCAGACCGAAGCGCTCGAGACGGCGATACGCATCGAGCGCACCCCCAGAGAGGAAGTACTGAACCACCCGCGAGCCGTCGAGAGGCGGAATCGGGATCAGGTTGAAGACAGCGAGCAGCACGTTCACGAAGATCCCGACGGCCAGCACCTCGGCCAGCGGAGCTCCCGGAGCGGCGAGTCCGATCCCGGAAAGGACCGCGAGCAGCAGCGCGAGGCCGACCGCGATCGCGAAATTGGAGAGCGGACCCGCGGCACCCACCAGGGCCCAGTCGCGACGTGGGTTGCCCAGGCGCGAGACGTCCACCGGGACGGGCTTCGCCCCGCCCAGGATGATCCCGGTACCGGACAGGATCAGGAAGAGCGGGAGCAGGATGGTGAAGAAGAGGTCGATGTGGGGCAGGGGGTTCAGTGTGAGCCGTCCCTGCTCGCGGGCCGTGGGGTCGCCGAGCCGATCAGCCACGAATCCGTGGGAGGCCTCGTGCGTGGTGATCGAGAGCACGACCAGCGCTGCCGAGCCGGCGACGGTGAGGGGATCCATCAGCGCTCCTCTCCTTTCGCCCGCGCGGCACGGAGCAGCGCGGGCAGGTCGTAGTCGCGCAGCTCCGCGATGC
>Ga0307423_1000148_pt1 | contig 44856 bp, 41 predicted proteins | sample SalMarWE160310MG_FD_202154 | JGI IMG/M metagenome (GOLD analysis project Ga0307423, IMG submission 202154) | Salt marsh sediment microbial communities from the Plum Island Ecosystem LTER, Massachusetts, United States - WE1603-10 | ecosystem: Environmental > Aquatic > Marine > Intertidal zone >...
CGGGACTGGTTCCCGCCGTCTGGGTTTCCGCCGCGGTCGGCGGCAACTCCCTGTGGGCCAACCTGTTCGCCTCGGTTTCCGGAGCGTTCATGTACTTCGCGACCCTCACCGAGGTGCCGATCCTGCAGACCCTGATCGGCGCCGGCATGGGCCAGGGCCCGGCGCTGACCCTGCTCCTCGCGGGCCCGGCCCTGTCTCTTCCCAACATGCTCGTCATCAACTCCTACCTCGGCCCGAAAAAGACCATCACGTACATCTCGCTGGTCGTGGTCATGGCCACCGTTACCGGAATGGCGTACGGAGCCCTGGCGGGATGAACGAAAGGAGATCGCTGTGCCCATGCAACGTTCGATGAGATGGCTTCTGGTCGCCGCTGTGGCCCCTGCCCTCTTGATGCTCGGCCTGGCAAGGCTGGGAGGGGCCAATGACGGGGCGTCGCACGCTGCCCCCGCGGTTCCGGACAACGGCGTGGTCGCCTACTACTTCCATACTACCCTCCGCTGCTCCACCTGCCGCAAGCTGGAGGCGCTCTCCAAGGAGGCGATCTCCTCGGGGTTCGCCAAGGAGCTCGGCTCGGGCCGCCTGGCCTTCCAGGTCGTCAACGTGGAGACCCCGGGCACCAAGCACTTCGTCAAGGACTTCCAGCTGGTGACCAAGTCGCTGGTACTGGTGGAGTACAAGAACGGCAAGGTTGTCCGCTGGAAGAACCTGCCCAAGATCTGGCAGCTCGTGCGCGACCGGGACGCCTTCATCCGCTACGTGCAGGACAATGCCCGCGTGTTCCTTGGGGAGGCCTGATGGCCTCGTTCTGGCTCCTGGCGGCGTCCGCGCTGTGGCTGGGGATCCTGACCTCCATCAGCCCGTGCCCGCTGGCCACCAACATTGCGGCGGTGGCGTACGTCGGCCGGCGGGTGGGACGGACCTCGGCGGTGCTGGCGTCGGGCGTCCTGTATACCGCGGGCAGAGCACTCACCTACACGGTGCTCGGCGCCGCAGCGGTGTGGAGCCTGATGTCCATGGTCGGCGTGTCGTCGTTCCTGCAGGGCGCGTTCCACCGGGCGCTCGGTCCGTTGCTCATCGTGGTCGGGCTGATGCTGCTCGAGGTGGTGACCATCCGTATGGGTGGCGGAAGCCCGGGGGAGCGGATGCGGGAACGGGTGGACGGCTGGGGGATCTGGGGCGCCCTCCTCCTCGGCGTCGTGTTCGCCGCTTCCTTCTGTCCGGTCTCTGCCGGGTTGTTCTTCGGCAGCCTGATCCCCATGGCCGCCGATCACGGCTCACCGATTCTGCTTCCGCTGCTGTTTGGCGTCGGCACTGCCCTGCCCGTCGCGGCGTTCGCGCTCCTGCTGGCGGCCGGCGCCGGCTGGCTGAGCAAGGCCCTCGGCCGCGTCCAGGTGTTCGAACGGTGGGCGCGCCGGGCCACGGCAGCGGTGTTCATTCTCGTCGGGGTCTACGAGACCCTGCGGTCCACGTTCCTGTTGTTCTGAGGAGGGCTCGATGAAAAAGGTCGCTGCCGTCGTTTTCGCCCTTTGCACCGCGGTCGTCGCCGGAGCCGGCGACCCGGGACCGTTGACCTTGCAGGAGGCGCTCGCCGCACCGTTCGTGCCGACTCTCGAGGTCGTCGACACCATCTCCAGCCTGGGGCCGCTGGCCGCCACGCCGCAGACGGTAACGCTCGAGGATCTGGTGCGGTTCCACGGCCACCCCTGTGACGGCCTGGTGGTGGCCGCCGCCGGCATGGCCTACGGGCTCCGCCAGCTCTTCCCGAACGGCGTTGTGGACCGCACCGACCTCGAGGCCGCGGTGAACAACTCGGCCTGCTATGGCGACGCGGCGGCCTACCTCACCGGCGCACGTCACCGTTACGGTTCCCTGGTCGTCGACCCGAAACTGGGGGACGAGTGGATTCTCCACCGGCTCTCGACCGGTGGGACGGTGCGTGTGAGGCTGCACGAAGGGGTCAAGCCGAGGGAGCTGCCGCAGCTCGAAGCCGAGCTTCGCGCCGCCGGTTGTTCCCAGCGCCTCATCGTGAGAGTGCAGGCCGTACAGCGGGACTACGCCCTGAGGGTGCTCTCCCAGCCGCCGAGCGCGGTGTTCACTGTGGAGACCTTGGGGAGCTTCCCCTATCCCCACGGACGCTCGAGGCCTGACACCGCCAAGGCCCCCTGCAGAGGAGGCCGCGCGGAGGTGGAGGGAGAGGGACGGCCTCCAAAGTGAGAACTTCCTTACAGACGAGTTTCCACGTTGGACGTTCTCGGTGCGGGGTCCGTTCGAAGAACGGAATACGGCATTTGACCTACACAGAATCCTCTCTCCTCCTCTGAAACTGGGGTTGACACGGCCGGTGGGAGGATCTAGATTACTGGATGTTAGTTAGTATTTACTAACATGGAGGTAACCATGCCACGAGCCGAAGCTCCATCCACCAGGCGGAGAGCCAGACCATGACGCCCGGGGCCGGACCCGCCGCCCACCCGCGCTGCCCGGGAGAGAGCCTGCGGCAGGCGGAGATCCTGGACCGGGCGCTGGAGCTGGTGCGCGAGGCAGGCCTCGCCGCTCTCACCACCAAGAAGGTGGCAGAACGGGTAGGTTTCACCGAGGCGGCCCTGTACCGGCATTTCCCAAGCAAGAGAGCTCTGGTGCTGGGCCTCATCGACCGGCTGGAGCTGATGCTCATCCAGCCCATCCGCGAGATCGCTGGAGATGGAGCCAGCGTCGTTTCAGAACGACTCGCCACCATCATCCGGCATCACACGGAGTTGGTCCGGGAGCACAACAGCCTGCCGATCCTTCTGCTCGCCCAGGCCTCGGTATCAGAGGACCCCGAGCTGCTGGGCCGCATGCGCTCCATCTTCCACGAATACATGTCGATACTGGAGGGCCTGGTGCGGGAGGGACAGGCGCGGGCCGAGCTCGTTCCAGGCCCGGATCCGGACTGTATAGCGCTGATGCTCCTGGGTGCGCCCACCGCCCTGGCCATCCGCCACCGCTTGCTGCCGGACAGGCGGGCGGAGGATCGGTTCGAGGAGATGCTGATCCCGTTCCTCGTCCAGTCCTTGATGTCCACCGAATGGAGGAACGAATGAAACCTCATCTCCCCGTCCTGTTTAGCACAATTCTGGTGCTGGGCGCTGCCGGGGTGCTCCCGGCCGGCGAGGCAGCCACCCCTGCGCCGACCGCGGCGACCCCGGCACATCTCAAACTGGCCGGCGCTATCCACGAGGCGCTCGAGGCCAATCCGGGCCTGAAGGCTTTGGCACACAGAGCAGCGGCATCGGAGCGTGACGCCAAAGCCACGGCCCGCAGCCGCTGGGGCGAGCTGGACGCCTTCTTCAGCTACTCCAGGTTCAACGACAGCTGGATCGTCCGGCCCATGTCCGAGGAGCTCTTTCTCAAGGGAGGGTTCTCCGGGTTGCCATGGGACCGCAACCAGCAACACTACGGTGTGACCTTCCAGGTTCCCTTATACCTGGGCGGCAAGCTCTCGAACGGGATCAAGATCGCAAGTCTGGAGTCCGCCAGGACCGCCGCGCTGCTCGAGGGCACGCGCTGGCAGATCCGGTTCAACGCCGCCTCCCTGTATACAGCGGCGCAGACGCTGGACGCCGTTGAGACGGCTCTGACCGATCTCGAGCGGTCCCTCCAAAAGACCAAGCGCCGTCTCGATCTCATGGTCGACTCGGGCAAGCGCCCGGAGGTGGATCGTCTGAAGGTCGTCGAGCAGCTCGAAGACACCAGGGCCCAGCTGGAGTCGGCGCGGGCCGATCGAGTGAAGGTGACGGCGCTGCTGCTCGCCCTCATGGGGCGCGACCCGTCGCAGGAAATCTCCGTCGACCCCCTCCCCTGCCGGGTCCCGGAATCCACAATGAGCCAGAGCGAGCTCCGAAAGGCCGTCGAGGCAAGCTCCCCGGTGCGCACCGCCACCCTCGCCGCCGAGCAGAGCGAGAGCGGCGTCAAGGTGGCCACCTCCAGCTTCATCCCCAAGGTCGTCGCCAGCGGCAATTACCTACAGAACGCGGCACCTGCCATCGACAACCCGCTCGACACCTGGCAGGTCTCGGTCGGGGTGGTGGTGCCGCTGTTCCACGGCGGCTCCCGGTTCGAAGCGCTGGCGGCGGCCAAGGAAAAGCGGAGCGCAGCCCACGAGGCTCTGACCCAGGCCAAGCTCAAGGCTGCGGCCGGACTCGAGGACGCCATGGCGGCGTTCAGGGCGGCGAAGGCCCAGCTCACGGCGGCCCGGGCGCGGGTCGCCGCCGGCGTCGAGGCCGCGCGCATCGAACAGCTACGGTACGACACCGGCGCCGGAACCATCGAAGACCTGTTGCGCGCCCAGGCGCGTGGGGAAGCGGCAAGGGCCGCTCTGGCCCACGCCCACGGCGGCGTCGTCACGGCAGGCGAGCGGATCAACACCATCGTGGAGACGGAGGCGTTCCAATGAAGAAGCTCGGATGGATCATCGTCGTGATCCTCATCGTCGCCGGCCTGGTGGCCGTGCGTATCAAGCGACTGCAAGAAAAGGAGAGTGCGCCCCTGGTCAAGATCGTCCCGCCTGCCGTTCGCGTGGCTCCCGTGGCCGAGGGACGGGTGGTACACACCCGGCACGTCCTGGGAACCGTCATCGGATCGGATGAGGCAGCGGTGGCGCCCCGAGTGATGGCGCAGGTGACCGAGGTCGCGGTTCGCGAGGGTGCGGTGGTCAGAAAGGGCCAGCTGCTGGCCCAGCTCGACCCGCGCGAGCTCCAGGACGCGGTGGCGCAGGCCGAGGCCGGCGTCCAGGCGGCCAAGGAAGGGCTTGCCGCGGCCGAGACCGCTTTCCAGGCGCAGCATGACGCCACGGCCCGCGACGAGAAGTTGTTCGAGGCCAAGGCGATCTCCCAAGAGCAGTGGGACTTCTCTCGGGCCGCCGACGAGGCAGCGGCCGCCAGGCTGGAGGCCGCCAAGGCGCAGCTCGAGGTGGCCGGCCGCAGACTTGACCAGGCAAAAACGCGCCTCGGGTACTGCCGTCTCACGGCGCCGTTCGACGGTGTGGTTGCGGCTCGCCTCGCCAATCCCGGCGACCTCGGGCTCCCCGGCAAGCCAGTCCTCAAGATCGTCCGCAACAGCGGTGTCCGTATCCGCGCCGACGTGCCGCCCGAGGATTTCACTCTCTTGAAGGTTGGCCAGCCGCTTGCCCTCACCCTCAACGACATCACGGTCGGGGCCAAGATCTCACGAGTGTTCCCGGCCATGGGCCCCTCCCACCTGGCGGCGTTCGAGGCCGACCTCTCTGACGCGCCCGCCGGGTTCGTCTCCGGCGCGACCGTCGGCGTTGACCTGGAGCTGTATGGGGCGGAGGGCGTACGCGTGCCCACCGACGCCCTCCTCGAGGGCGACTCCGGCGCGTTCGTCTTCAAGGTCGCCGGGGACACTGTCCATCCGGTGAAGGTCCGGATCCTCGCACGCTCCCTGGATGACGCGGTGGTTCAGGGCGACGTCGCGCTCGGCGACACGGTGATCACGGCGCGGCCGTCGCGGCTGATGACGCTCACCGACAAGATGAAGGTGAAGGTCGTGAGGAGTGAGGCGCCAGAGGTTGAAGGGCAGAAGAAAGAGGATAGAGGATAGAAGAAAGAAGACAGGGGTTGGGCGGTGGAATGTACCGATTCTGTCGAGGAGATTCGCACAGATCTCCGGGCCTCGGGAGTTCTGGGCGGCGCAGAGCGCCCCTCCCAACCAGGCTGCTCACCTCTCTCTTCTCTCCTCTTACCTCTGGCCTTCCCGAAGGGGGTGACCGATGAACATTGTTGACAGCTACCTGAAGAAACCCCACCTGGTGACGTCGCTGGTGTTGCTCGCGGCCGTGATCGGGTTCGTGGGCTACGACAAGATGCCGGTGAACCTGTTCCCGGACTCGGAGCGCCCTCAGATCGCCGTGGTGACGGTCTACCCCGGCGCATCGGCCCCGGACGTCGAGGCCGAGGTCAGCCGGACCATCGAGAAGGAGCTCCACACCATCGAACAGGTCCGCCGCGTCACCTCGACGTCGAAGGACGAGGTCTCGGCCGTGATGGTGGAGTTCGAGTACTCCAAGGGGCTCGACTCGGCGGCCACCGACGTGGCCAACGGGCTCCAGAAAATTAAGGCCAAGCTCCCGCCCACAATCCGCCCGCCGATGATCTTCAAGGTCTCGTCGGCGACGCCGGCGGTGCTGACGCTGGCGCTGAGGCCCAAGGAGGGCTCGCCTCTCGATCTCTCCATGATCCGGCAGCTCGCCGACAACCAGATCAAAGAGCGGCTGCTTCAGCTGCCCCAGGTGGCCAACGTGGAGGTGTTCGGAGCGCACCAGCCGGTGATCCGGGTGGCCCTCGACCGCGACAAGCTGCAGCGGTTCGGTCTCACCCCCATCGCCGTCCGTGAACGGCTGATGGCGTTCAACGCCAACCAGCCCATCGGCCTGCTCATCACCTCGGACAGCCAGTTCCTGCTCAAGCGCACCGGTGAGTTCCAGCGCCTGTCGGACGTCGGAAGGATCACGGTAGCGCACCGGGAGGGCGGCGACGTGCACCTGGCCGATGTGGCGACCATCCGGCGCGGCGTGCTCGAGCCGCAGAGCTCCTACCACGGCAACGGCAAGCCGGCCGTGGCGGTGAACATCCAAAGGGCAACCACGGGGTTCGCCCTCAAGACGATCGCCGACGTGACCTCCGTTCTCCCCGAGCTGGAGAAGACGTATCCGGGGATCGACATCTCTATCCCCGACACCCAGGGCGACCTCATCGAGCTCTCCGTCGGCAACATGCTGGACGCCCTGCGCGACGCGGTGATCATGACGGTGATCGTCATCTTCCTGTTCCTCGCGGACCTGCGCGGCATGACCCTGGCAGCCATCTCGATCCCGTTCACCTACCTGCTCACCTTCGCCATCATGTGGCTCATCGGCTACGAGTTCGACATGGTGACGCTGACCGCGGTGATCATCGCCGTGGGCATGCTGCTGGACGACGCCATCGTCGTCCTGGAGAACATCGAACGGCACTACCACGAGGTGGGCACGGATGTGCACGAGGCGGTGGTCGGCGGGACCCAGGAGGTCATGCTGGCCATCTTCTCCGGCACCTACGCCACCGTCATGGTGCTGCTGCCCATCATCTTCATCGGCGGCTTTGTGCAGACCGTACTACGGCCCCTCTCGGTGTCGCTGGTGGTCGCGCTGATCGCCTCGTACATCATCTCGGTCACCGTGATCCCGCTGCTCGCGCCGTTCCTGCTCAAGAGGTCCAAGGGCGCCGGCAGAAACCGGTTCGAGAAACTGGTGCACCGGGTGGACGAGCTTGTAGTGGAGCCGATCCGCGAGTTCTACGTGCGGCTCACCGGCGTCGCCCTCAGACACCGCGGGCTCTTCCTTGCGGTCGCGGTCGTCTTGCTGATTGTCTCGGCGCTGCAAATGCCCCTGGTTGGGCGGAACCTGATGCCGCCCATGGACACCGGGATCATCAAGATCAACTTCGAGACCGACGCCAACACCTCCCTGGCCGCCACCGACTCCGCCATGAGCCGGATGGAGCAGATCATCCTGGCGCGGCCAGAGGTCACCTCGGTCTCGTCGGTGATCGGTTCGGAGCCCGCCGTCATCTCCTTCGGCGCCGGCCGCCTCGCCCAGCAGGGGAACATCACCGTTCACCTGGTGGACCGGTTCCACCGCGACGACTCCATCTGGGACATCGAGAACGACCTGCGCCAGAAGCTCCATGAGATCCCGGGGCTCAAGAGCGTCGACGTCTTCGACTTCGGCGCCACGCCGCTGTCCACCATCCGCGCCTCTGTGGACGTCATGATCTCCGGGCCGGATCTGGAAACCCTGGATCGCGTCGGCTCGGACGTCGAGCGGCGGCTCGAAAAGGGCCTGCGCGGCGCCACCTCGATCACCCGGTCGTGGACCCTGGACTCCATGGAGGTCCAGTTCACGGCCGATCCGGAGAAGCTGGCCCTCTACCGGATCTCGCCCTCTGCCGTCGTCGGCCAGCTCGCCGGCGCCGTGCGCGGCATGCCGAGCTCGGTGTTCCGGGTCCCCAACCAGGACGGCCTTGCCGTCTGGGTCCAGCTGCCGCCCGACCAGCGCGAGCACGCCGACCAGCTCGCCAGCTACCCGGTGATGACGCCCCTGGGTCAGGTTCCCCTCGCCAGCCTCGGCACGGTGACACGCCACCCGGTGGCGTCGGTGATCACCCGGCAGGGGTTGCAGCGGACCCTCGACATCCAAGCATACCGGGCGCGCCAGCCGATCTCGCACATGCAGGAGGACGTGGTCAGTGCGCTCCGCGGAATCGAGCTGCCTCCCGGGTACCACATCAGCCACGAGGGCGAGATCAAGCAGATGAACGAGTCGTTCTCGCGACTCGGCCAGGCGCTCCTGCTCGGCCTGGTCCTCCTGTACTTCTCGCTGGTTCCCGCGTTCAAGTCGTGGATCCACCCGCTGACCATCATGTCGGCCATCCCCCTCGCCCTGATCGGCGCCTCCTGGAGCATGCTCCTCACCGGCAAGCACGGCTGCATGCCATCGTTCATGGGGATGATCCTGCTCGCCGGCATCGTCGTCAAGAACTCGATCCTGCTCCTCGACTTCATCGCCACCGCCAAGGAGCAAGGCAAGAGCACCTACGACGCCCTCGTCGGCTCGGTCCGCATCAGGACCAGGCCGATCCTCATGACCGCCGTGGGAACATCGGTGGGCATGGTGCCCATCGCCATGGAGTGGGCCATCGGCCTGGAACGCCTTTCGCCCCTGGCCATCGTCGCCATCGGCGGTCTCATGGTCTCGACGTTCCTCACCATGGTCTACGTCCCGATCCTCTACTCCCTCTTCGAGGACGCCGCAGCCGCCATGCGGCGCCTTCTTGCCGGGAAAGCGTCTGCCTTGGAGGGGAGCTGACCCACCTTGCGCATTGCATCCTCCTCTTCCTTTCTTTTCCTTTCTCATGCCCCCGCAGGCCTCCTGCGGGGGCGCTTGCTACATTGCGCCAGTCTTGGGAAGTCGAGAACATCGTCCAGTTTGACGATTCCGCGGACTTGGCCCTGCACATCGGGTACGCGAAGAGCTTCGGTTCCGCTCGCTGGTGATCGTCACGGCCACCATCACTGGTATGGCCTACGGCGCCCTGGCGTGAGGTGGCACGGAGCAATTGAAAGGGGCAGAATGCCGGCAGACAGGCGATGGCCCTCGGCCGTGCCGATGCCCTAGCCCAGCCCGAGAGGATGAGCGATGTCGGTTCGAAAGATGCTCCTGATCGAAGGCCTGCTTCTTATTCTGGCCGCCGGCGCCGGTGCGCAGGATCTCGGTCTCGTCGGAGTACGGAGTCAGTCCCCGTTCGATCAGCTGTTCCTGGCCCTGACTCCGCAGGGAGCCGGCACACTGCCCCGCAGCCGGCTGCGAGCGGACCTCTCGGTGACCTGGTCCAACACCTTCATTCTGTCGAAGGCCGTCCGGAACTGGGTCGTCAACTACCGCACTCCGGGGCGCCACGCGCTCAACGCGCGCGAGATCAACCAGCTTCTCGCGTTCTACCCGAACACCGACCTCTACCTCTTCGACGGCGAGATGACCCGCTTGAACCTGCGGCTGAGCTACGGCATCACCGACACGCTGCAGCTGACCCTCGACACCGCGGTGCAACGTCAAGGCGGCGGTTTCGCCGACCGCTCGATCGAGTCCTTCCACGGTGCCTTCCGCCTTGCCAACGCCGAACGGGAGTACTTCCCACAGAACAACTTCCAGCTCTTCCTCCGATTCGGCGGGCGGCAGCTCTTCGTCGACCGCATGTCGGCAAGACCGGTTCTTGGCGACACCACCTGTGAGCTCAAGCTGCGGGCGCGAGATCGTTGGCACGGTTGGCTCGGCGCCGTTTCGGCGACGGTGAAGGCGCCGACCGGCAGCCGGGCGGACCTCGCCTCCTCCGGCAGCTGGGACGCACAGCTGGCGGGCTACGCGAGCCGACGGGTCGGGCCCGGTTGGCTCCACCTCAACCTTGCGTACACAGCCCTCGGCGGCGCCGAGGCCCTTCCCGGCTTCGCCGTGGACAACATGTGGACGTTCGTGGCCGGCTACGAGCTGTGGAGCCCGCAGCGGCGCGTCAACTGGATCCTGCAGGCGACCGCCGGAACCTCGGCCTTCTGGTGCACCACGCGCTCGGACCTCGCGAAGGCGTCCTACCTCGTGCTCGGTGGCGCGCGGGTCCCCGCCGGCAAACGCGGCACGCTCACCCTCGCCCTCGTCGAGAACATCGTCGAGCTGGACAACTCCGCCGACCTCATCCTCCACCTGGGGTACTCGAGGACCTTCGGCTCCGACTAGGCCGGATCATTCACTCGCAATCTACTGCGACCGGCGATACGCCTGTCAGGCACGGTCTCGGGGGCCGTTGAGGCTTGATTATGAACCGCGAAGGCGCCAAGTACGCCAAGTTCGCTAGGAAGAGGTGCCATTTCTTATCTCTTGCGTTCTTCGCGCCTGAGCGGTTCAATCGTCGTCCCGCCGGTATCATTCCTCGGCGGACACAACCTGACTCAAAGGGATAGGCAGGATCCGGGCTAGCGCTCTCCCCTCTGAAATCGGCGCGAAGGCACGAATCGCAGGACCTGTCCTTGACGGCGCCTGCCACTCTTGCAAAAATGTTCCTATGAGCAAAGAGCCCAACCCAATCGGTACGCTCTCGCCGGAGGCGTCGCAAGAAGAAGGCGGCGGTACCCGGGATCTCCCCGAGTGGATCATCGAGTGTCTGAGCCGGATCTTCTCCGCGCTGTCGGACCCAACGCGGCTGCGCATCCTGCATGCCCTTGCTCACGCGGACGATCTTTGCGTCACCGACCTCGCCGAGAAGGCCGGCCTGTCGATCTCGGCGGTCAGCCACCAGCTGCGTCTGCTGCGCGATCGCAGGCTCATCGAGTCGCGCCGCGACGGGCGCATGGTCTACTACAGCCTCGCCGACTACCACATTCGAGATCTCATGGAGACGGGGATCCAGCACGCCTGCGAGGACTGCCAGAACCGGCCCTGACCAGTCCCCACGATTCCGAGCTCCGTGACCCACGCCATGAGATCGTGGCGTGGCAGCGTACTGGCCAGCCTGCAGCCCCTGCAACCTCTCGACAAGCCCCCGTTTCTCACCGCCGACTGGTGGTGACAGACGCCGGCTGAGGTAAGCTCGATCCATGCAGAGCCTGATCCGGCAGTTTGGCGAGTGGCTGGGAATCGCCCCCTCCACCGTGATCGGCATCCTGTGGAGCGCCGTTATCGTCTTGACGCTTGCCGCGACGAGCGCCCTCCTGCACCATATTGTGCGCAAGCGGGCGGCAGACGACAAAGCGGCCTTCCACTGGCGGCGGTTGATCAACTACCTGCTGACCGCGATCGGCGCCGTTCTCCTGATCAGGGTGTGGGTGACGAAGTTCGGGAACGTCGGGACCTTCCTCGGACTCCTCACGGCCGGCCTCGCCGTCGCCCTGGGGGACCTGCTGAAAGACCTCGCTGGGTGGGCCTTCATTCTCTCTCGGCGGCCGTTTCAGATCGGCGATCGCATCGAGATGGGCGGTCATATGGGAGACGTGATCGACATCCGCCTGTTCCTGACCTACATCCTCGAGTGCGGAAAATGGGTCGATGCCGACCAGTCCACGGGACGCATCGTGATGCTCCCCAACGGCATGGTCTTCCAGGAGCCTGTGGCCAACTTCACTCGAGGCTTCGAGCACATCTGGGACGAGATCCCCGTCCTCGTGACCTTCGAGAGCGACTGGCGGCTCGCCAAGGAGTTGCTGGCCCAGATCGGCCGCGAGCACGCGGCGCCGCTCGCCCGGGACGTCAAGCAGCAGGTACGAGAGACCGCCCGTGACCACGTGCTGTTCTTTCGCAACCTGACGCCTATTGTCTACACCTCGGTGCAGGACTGCGGAGTGCTGCTGACACTGCGCTACCTCACGCCCACCCGCGAGCGACGCTCCAGCCGTGAGAAGATCTGGGAAGCGATCCTGGACGCCTTTGCTGCTCAGGATAGGATCGACTTCGCCTATCCGACCCGGCGCACCTTCATCAACTACATTGAGGGCAAGCCGGACGCACGGGCGGAAGCGCCCGGAAGCCCGACCATCCCCCACGGCACAGACCGCAGAGGAGGATGAGCCCGGCTTATCGTTCCTTACGGCGGTCGAGCAGGCCGCGCACTCGCCGCAGAAGTTCGCCGGCGGTGTGGGGCTTAGCAATCAGCTCGACACCTTCATCGAGGACGAACCCCTCATGGATCGAGCTGTCTGTGTAGCCGGACGAAAACAGCACCAGCTCGATCTGACCGGGGTCGACATCGACGCCGAGGGGCCCCCTGCCCGGGATCAACTCAAGCTCGACGTCCTCCCGCACCAGCCGCCGGAGCATCTTGAGCATCGCCGCCACCAGGTCGTTGAGGTCCACGCTCCGGGTGCTCAGCACCTGGCGCCGTGAGACCGCCAACAGCTGGCGGGTCAGTGTCGAGGCACGCTCCGCCGCCTTTCGAATCTCTGCCAGCCGGCCGTTGACGTCCCTTCCCGATGCGTTGTCCGCTTCGGCAAGAGCGACATGGCCGAAGATCGCTCATTGGGGTCGCCTACGCCTCTTGCCGAGATGAGAAACCAAAGATCTCGAGCAGCGCGGGGTTGCAGTCGGTCAGCTGTCCGTCGACGGTGGCGATGTAGTCACCGCTGATGTCACGCTCGAAGAAAGACCGGTACCGGGCTTCACTCTCCCTGAGCGCGGCCTCCATCCGGGCCGGATCGGGTAGGGTGAGGGTCCGGACGTCACAGATCAGGGGCTGTGTCGCCAGCATGGGGGCCGACCCATGTTCCGGCGGTGGGGCAAGGTGCACGATCGTGGACCATTCGAGCTATGATCCGGGGATGAACGAGAGGCTTACGGAACCGGGAGAGCGAATCGAGACCGCCGGAAGCTGGTCGCCCGCCGACTCGGCGGCCCTGTACATGGTCGACGGCTGGGGCGAGGACGTCTTCGAGGTCGGCGCCAACGGCCACATGATGGTCATGCCCCACGGCCCGGACGGGCCCCGGGTCGATCTGTACGAGATCGTGCAGGGTTTGGGGGACCGGGGTATCAGCACACCCGTCCTGATCGGGTTTCGTGACCTGTTGGCCCGCCGGATGCGGCTGATGGCCGAGGCATTCTCCGACGCCATCTCGGAGTGCGAGTACCAGGGCAGCTATGCCGCCGTGTACCCGACCAAGGTCAACCAGCACCGGTACCTGGTTGAGCAGATCGAGCGTCTGGGCCGGGAGCTGGGATTCGGGCTCGAGGTCGGCTCCAAGCCGGAGCTCCTGGCGGTCATGGGCATCACCTCCGAGGCGCCGGACCGGCTCATCATCTGCAACGGCTTCAAGGAGGCCAAGTACATCCGCCACTACCTGCTCGCGACCAAGCTCGGCCGCCGCATCGTGGCCGTCATCGAGAACATGTCCGAGCTCGAGGTCATCATCCGCGAGGCGGGCAGGGCTGGAATCCGGCCCCGCATCGGCGTCCGTGTCAAGCTCAGCCGGGCCGGCAGCGGACGCTGGCACGAGTCGTCTGGCGAGAAGGCCAAGTTCGGGCTCGCCATTCCCGGGGTGCTGGAGGTCGTGTCGCGGCTCCGCAGGGCGGGCATGCTCGAGTGCCTCGAGCTCCTCCACTGTCACATGGGCAGTCAGATCACTGATATCCAGGTGGTCAACTCGGGCGTCACGGAGCTCGCCCGGATCTTCGTCGAGCTCCAGAAGCTAGGAACGAGCCTCAACTACATCGACGTCGGCGGCGGCCTCGGCGTCGACTACGACGGCAGCCAGACCAACTGGGACTTCTCCACCAACTACACCCTGAGCGAGTACGCAATGACGGTGGTGTACCGCATCCAGAGTGTCTGCGATGACGCCGGCATCGAGCACCCGACCATCATCACCGAAGCCGGACGCGCCATGGTGTGCCACCACAGCGTGCTCGTGTTCGATGTCCTGGGCGCCTCGTGCATCGACCGCTGGGCCGTCGCCAGGGCCGAGCTGACACGACTCGCTAAGGATGACGATCTGCCGCGCGTGGTGTCCGACCTCGTCTCCGCCGCTCAGGACGTCGAGCCGGATACCCTGCTCGAGAGCTACCACGACGCCCTCCAGGCCCACCAGGAGGCTCTGACCCTGTTCACGGTCGGCCACCTCAGCCTCGAGCACCGCGGCCTGGTTGACCGCCTGTACTGGACGGTATGCCTGAAGATCCACGCCCTGACTCGCGACCTCGCCATGGTCCCCGAGGAGCTCACCGAGCTCGAGCACAAGATCTCCGATACCTACTACTGCAACCTCTCGGTGTTCCAGTCGCTGCCAGACTCCTGGGCAATCGACCAGGTGTTCCCGTTGCTGCCGATCCAGCGCTTGGAGGAGGAGCCTACCCGGCGGGCGACGCTCGCCGACATCACCTGCGACTCCGACGGCCACATCGACCACTTCGTCGACCTCCGCGATGTCGCGTCGACGCTGCCGGTGCACGAGCTGCGACCTGACGAGCCGTACTTCATGGGTGCGTTCCTCGTCGGCGCCTACCAGGAGACCCTTGGCGACCTGCACAACCTCTTCGGCGACACCCATCTGGTCCACATCACCGTCGACGAACAAGGCGCGTGGTCGGTCGAGGAGCTGGTCGAGGGCGACACCGTGAACGAGGTGCTGAGCTACCTCCAGTACGACCACCGGCAGCTGTACCAGGCGATCCGCCGGGACTGCGAACGCTCAGTTCGGGAAGGGCGGATGACCGCCGCCGAGAGCCGCACCCTGCTCGCCGCCTACGATGACGGCCTGACCGGATACACCTACCTGGAGTAGCACCGATGATGATCCGAGAACTCGATCGGAGCAGGACCGTTCGGACGCCCGCATGAGCGCGTCGAGCGAGCTCATGCCGTTCGGCGGCCCGGAGGCGGCCACCGCTCTCGACGATGCCGCGGTGGCGGTGCTGCCGGTGCCCTACGACCTCACCTCCAGCTGGAAGAAGGGTGCCGACCGCGGGCCGGCAGCGCTACTCGAGGCGTCAGCCAACATGGAGCTCTACGACATCCCCACCGCCAGCGAGCCGTGGCGGCGGGGCATCGCCACACTGGGCCCGTTGATATGCGCCGAGCCCCCGGATGTCCTGGCCAACCTGGTTGAGGCTCGGGTGGCGGAGCAGCTGGCGGCCGGCCGCCTGCCAGTGGTCCTCGGCGGCGAGCACTCCGTGTCGATCGGCGCCATTCGCGCCGCGGCAAAGGTCACAGCCGGCACCTCGGTGCTCCAGGTAGACGCCCACGCCGACACCCGGGAAAGCTATCAGGGCTCGACCTGCAGCCACGCCTGCGTCATGGCCCGAGCCCGTGAGGTGGCGCCAATCGTTCAGGTCGGCATCCGCTCCATCGACGTCTCGGAGCTTCCAGCCCTCGACACGTCGCGCGTACTGTGGGCCCATGACATCGTCGGCTGTGCCCGGGAGGAGAGATCGTGGATCGACCGCGCGCTCGCGCTCCTGGGCAACTATGTCTACGTCACCATCGACCTGGACGGCTTCGACCCGTCGGTGGTCCCGGCCACCGGCACACCGGAGCCCGGCGGCCTGTCGTGGCACCACGTCGAGGCCCTGTTGGCCACACTCGCGCGACGCCGCCGAATCGTCGGCTTCGACGTTGTCGAGCTGCTCCCCACTGCAGGCCAGTGGGCGTCCGAGTTTCTCGCCGCCAAGCTCGTCTACCGATTCCTGGCCGAGATTCTGGCCGGACGCGCCTCGCGCAAGTCATGAGCGATCATTCCGGCTCGCATCTGGCAGCCGCTGGGCGGTTTACAGCTCCAGCACGTAGGCGAAGATCAGTGGCGCGACGATAGTGGCGTCGGACTCGATGACGAACTTGGGCGTGTCCACTCCCAGCTTGCCCCAGGTGATCTTCTCATTGGGCACCGCACCGGAGTAGGAGCCGTAGCTGGTCGTCGAGTCGGAGATCTGGCAGAAGTAGGCCCACAGCGGAACATGCTCGCGGCGCAGGTCCTGGTGCATCATCGGTACGACGCAGATCGGGAAGTCTCCGGCGATGCCGCCGCCGATCTGGAAGAAACCTATCGGGTGCTCGGCGGAGGTCCGCGTGTACCAGTCGGCGAGCTCGACCATGTACTCGATCCCCGAGCGGACCGTCGAGGGGTTTGTGATCCTGCCCTCGATGACGCGCGCAGCGAAGACGTTGCCGAGGGTCGAGTCCTCCCAGCCGGGAACGAAGAGCGGCAGGTCAAGCTCCGCCGCCGCCACCATCCAGGAGTCCCTGGGATCGATCTGGTAATGCTCCCCGAGCAGCCCGGTGTTCAGCGCCCGGTACAAGTACTGGTGCGGGAAGTAGCGTTCCCCTGCGCGGTCGGCCTCCTGCCACAGGCTCAGCATCACCTTCTCCAGTCGCCGGAAGGCTTCCTCCTCCGGAATGCAGGTGTCGGTCACGCGGTTCAGATGTCGTTCCAGCAGCGCCTGCTCGTCGGCGGGTGTCAGCTCACGGTAGTGCGGCACCCGCAGGTAGTGGTCGTGAGCCACGAGATTGAACAGGTCCTCCTCGAGGTTGGCGCCGGTACAGGTGATGGCGTGGACCTTCCCGCGGCGGATCATCTCCGCCAGCGAGATCCCGAGCTCGGCGGTGCTCATGGCGCCTGCAAGGGTCATGAACATGGCGCCTCCGTCCTCGACAAGGCCCCTGTAGCCCCGTGCGGCGTCCAACATGGTCGCAGCGTTGAAGTGACGGTAGTGGCGCTCCATGAAGTCGCTGATCTTCATGGCAGTCACTGTAGTGAACCGGCACGCGGGCCGCAAGCGGATCCTCTCGCCATCACAGCCACTTGCGGCGGTAGAAGTAGAACAGCATCACCGCGGCCACCGTGGCCATGACTCCGATGGCGAACGGGTAGCCGTAGCGCCATCCGAGCTCCGGCATGTTGTACGGGCTGGCGGCGGGGTTGAAGTTCATGCCGTACAGGCCGGCGATGAAACCCAGCGGCATGAAGATCGTCGCGATGACCGTGAGCACCTTCATGACCTCGTTCATGCGGTTGGACACGCTCGACAGGTAAAGATCCATGAGGCCGGAGACGACATCACGAAAGCTCTCCAGGAGATCGAGCACCTGCACCGCGTGATCGGCGACATCGCGCAGGTAGATGACCGTTTCCGCGGCGAACGCCTCGCTCTCACCGCGCGCGAGCCTGGCCGTCATCTCGCGCAGCGGCCATGTCGAACGTCTCAGCCCCAGCAGATCGCGCTTGATCGAGTGCAGGGTCCCGAGGTGCTCCCGCGACGGCTCCTCGACCAGCCCATCCTCGAGGTCCTCGATCCGGTCGCCGACACTCTCGAGCACCGGGAAGAGGTGATCGACGGCGGCATCAAGAAGGGCGTAGAGGAGGTAGTCGGCGCCGACGCCGCGGATCCGCCCTTTCGCCGAGGCGAGGCGCTCCCGCACCGGATCGAACACATCTCCAGGCCGCTCCTGGATCGAGATCACCAGCCCCTCAAGAAGTAGCAGGCTGACCTGCTCCCGCTCGACCTGCATCTCGTCCTCCGACCAGGTCACCAGATCGAGCACCACGTACAGGTAACCGTCGTAGGACTCGACTTTCGGCCGCTGGCCGAGGTTGACGACGTCCTCCATCACCAGCGGGTGAATGCCGAACCGCGAGGCGAGTCGCTGCAGCACATCGCCGTCGAGGCCCGCAACATTGAGCCACGTCACCTTGCCGGCGGTCGGATCCGGCAGCTTGTCCAGCGAGCTGATCTCGAACCTCCGGTAGGTATCGGGAGCATAGACGATCACCTCGAGCGCCGCCCGCGGGCCCTCGGGCGCCCTGTCGACGAAGCTCCCCGGAACGCTGCCGGGCGCGCTGTAGCGCTTCATGAACCTTCCCATGACGACCTCCAGACCCCCACTGCCTCGATCTTCGGATGCCCCTATTCTATCCGTGCACCCATGCTCTTCCCTGGAACAACGCAGCCGCGCCAAACCGGTCGGCACGGCTGTGCGCACGACCTCAGGACGTTTTGACCCAGGTCACCGCCGGCTCGTTCTTGAACTTCAGCCGCCCGCCTCCTTCGGGAGAGTAGTAGAGCGGGCGTCGAAAGGCCCCGCCGGAGGTGCCCTCGAACTCGAGGACGTAGAGGGGGCCGTCCGGGGTCTGCTTCCGCTCGCAGCCGCGGATCTCATAGCGCACCGAGGTGGTCCCACCGGTGCCGAAGGTAATGGAGTCCGGCCGGATCTCGATGTACCGGTCGCTGTAGCCGGGGCTGCTGCTGGTCCACACCCCGAGCAGGACGTCCGGAACCTTGCCGTCGCTGCCGTGGCAGCCGGCAGTGAGCAGGGAGCCGGCAGCGACCGCAATCATGACCACGACTCCGATTCCCGAATTGCGCATTACTCCCCCTTCGGAGACCGCGTCCCGCCCGCGGCCGCCTGCGGTCCGTCGCCCGGCTCCCTTACAAGCGGCGTACCGGTCTCACCGTGCGAATCCGCGACGTACGAAGACGGTGGACGCACCTCCTGGCTGCGCCAGTCCGGCCTCTCGATGATCCTGAAAAACGCCTCCACCACGGCCGGGTCGAACTGACTGCCGGATCCATTGCGAATGGTCTCCACCGCCATCTCGTGGCTGCGAGCCTGACGGTATGGCCGGACCGACGTCATGGCGTCGTAGACGTCGGCAACGGAGAGAATCCTCGCCCCGGGGTTGATTGCCGACCCCTTCGTCCCCCGCGGATAGCCGGAGCCATCGAAGTGCTCGTGATGCTGGGAGACGATCGGCAGCACCTGTTGGAAGGCGACGATGGGCTCGAGGATCCGCTCGCCGATCAGCGGGTGGCTGCGAATGACGCCGATCTCCTCCTCATTGAGCTTCGAAGGCTTGTCGAGGATCAGGCGCGATACCCCGATCTTGCCGATGTCATGGAGCAGCGCACCGCTGCGAAGGACCCTCAGCTCATCGTCGGAGAGCCCCATTTCATGGGCAATATCGAGGGCGATCCGCGTCACCCTTTCTGAGTGTCCTGCCGTCCACGGGGACTTGGCGTCGACGGCACGGGCGAGTGCCTGCAGCGTGCCCCACATGAGGTCGCCGAGCTCTTCGACCAGAGACGAGTTGGTGAGAGCCACCTCGAGCTGGTTCACCAGCTGCCGCACATCCTCGTCACGAGAGCTTCCGAGCCCATCCCGCTCGCGCCAGCCGAGGACCAGGGCGCCCGGCCCCCGCCTTCTCAGGGTCACCGGCGCGAGCACCACTGAGGCCAGCTCGCCGCCGGGGTCGACGAGCCTCCGCAACGAGTCGTCGCGCTCCGCGAGCTCGACCACCACCCGCCCCTCGGTGAGCCGTTCCTGGTCCCTGTCCGAAAGCCTATGGGTGGAGCAATCGACGCCCGGCACGCCGGCGCGCCCAATGTGGAGTACCACCGTCCCGCTGCCATCCTCCGCCAGAGCCACGCAGGCCAGCTCGCACTCCAGCGTTTTCAACACCCCCGAGATCGTCGCCTCAATTACTCGAGAAGCGTCCAGCGCCGACAGGATGGTGCGATGGAGCTCCGCGAACATCGCCTGGGTCTTGAACTGGCTCTGCAGGCGGCCCGCCATGTCGTTGAACGCTGTCGCGAGCTCCTCGAACTCATCGCCGCTGTTGACCTCGGCCCGCCACTCGAAGTCGCGACGCGCCAGGTGATCGGTCGCGGCCTTGAGCTGATCGAGTGGACCGAGGGTCCTGCGCAGCGTGACAATAGTCAGGAGAATCACCACCCACACCGTCATCAGGACGACGGGGGGGAACGCACGACGAAACTGCGCCATCGGTGCCAGAATGCTCGCCTTGGGCTCGCACAGCACCACCACCCAGTCGCGGACCGCAAACCTGCCTTTGAGGAAGACACGGCGATATCCGCCGAGGTACTCGGTACCGCCGGCCGCCAGGTCGACCTCACCGGCCACGGGAGATCGCGGTCCGCCGCCGATCAGGGCGGCCAGCTCCGAGCACCCCGGAAACGAGGCAGACAGCAGCTTCATCCGGTCGTCAAACCAGCACGCCTGATATCCGGCGGGAACCATGTTCCCTCCGTTCGTCCCCCACAAGAACGCGGGGTCGATATCGCCGCCGATCGTCCCGGCACCTGCCGCCGAGCCCTGCGATCGAACCAGCAGCGTCACCCGCAGCCGCCCGCCCACGCGCCCGTGCGAGAGCAGCACCGACCCGCCGCTCCTCAGCCACTGCAAGCGCTCCTGCTCTACGCTCGCGGTTTCCCCATTTCTGCGAAGTTGCCCGGAGAGCTGGCCGTCGGAGACTGCGAATACTCGCTCGAAGCGAGTCGCCGGAGGCTCGTCCCCGCCGGACGCGGGGATGGCGGCGAGGTTGCCGTCGAGGCCGGAGGTCCGCAGGTCGTGCTCGAGAAGGAGGATCCTGTTGTATACAGCCAGGCCGACCATCTTCGTGGACTCGCGCAGCCGGCGACCGCTCTGTGTTCGCAGCTCCGTCAACACCTCGCGGTACGAGACAACAGCGAGCGTCGCGATCGGGATCAGCGCGCACAGCACGAACAGGAGCAGGATCCGGTGCCCGATGCGGGTCGTGAACATCTTCAGCCGGATCTTCACTGCACGATCCGCCCTCAGAACTCGGACACCGGACCTACGTACGCACCGTCGCCGGCACGGACGATGTCGTCAAGGCTTGCCTTGGCGGTGAACGGAGGCTTGCTGTCCCCGTCCGGGCCCATGCTGTAGAGATCGTAGTCGGAGTTCACCGGCACCATGGAGTGGTCCTTCCGGGAGTGCCCGTTCGCGCCCGGACCGCCGTTGATGATCTTCAGGTACTGGTACGGGTGGCCCCACGGATCACTTGGCGTGCCGATGCCGGCCTGCGCCAGGGTATCGGGGGGCTCGCTGTGGTCATTGATGTAAGCGCCGATGCCGGCCTCCAGAGACCGGATCTCGGTGACCGCCTGGACAACCCGCATCTTCCGACGGGCGGTCTCGAGTTGGGGCACCACCATCGCCGCCAACGTCGCAATCAGCGCCCCGGTGACCAACAGCTCGAGGACAGTCAGTCCCGCCTGGCCGCACCAGGGCTGGCCCACTCCGCACGCGGCCGGCCGACCGCGCCGGTCCAGGGCTCGCCCCGCTACCCGTCTCGCGCAAGCTCGCGCCTCAGCTCCAACGGCCCGGACCGCCGCGATCGCCATGGGTGCGGCCGTGTTCATCTCGACCCTCCAGAGTCCTCGGCTACAACTCTATCACCGCCTGACCGCCATCCGACGGATGCAACTGCTTGGATGGACGGCATGATTCCCGGCCCACAGGAGCAACCGTCGCCGGCTCCAGGGCCCACTCGTGCCGGTACCTTCACGGTGCGCGACCGCTGGCGTGGCGGCTACGCGTTCGCGGCTGGAGACGGCCTGGGGCGCTTCGGCAGGTGCACGGTAAAGGTGGTGCCGCGACCGAGCTCGCTGTCGAGGTCGATGGCGCCGCCGTGCTGGACGGCAATGCGGTGAGCAATGTACAGCCCGAGCCCGGTGCCGCTCGAGCCCTTCGAGGAAAAGAACGGTGTGAAGGCCTTGGCGCGCCCCTCGGAGTCCATGCCGACGCCGTCGTCCTCGATCACGAACAGGATCTCGTCGATGCCGTCGCGCACCGCCACTCGGACGGTGTGCGCCTCCTCCCGCTCGTCGGCGCGGCACGCGTCGAGCGCGTTGTCGGCGAGGTTGGTCAGGAGCGCCTCGACCGCGCGCACGTCAACCTCGAACCGGATCGCCTCCGGGTCGACGTCGCGCTCGACCGATACACCGGCCTCCGCGGCCCTCGGCTCGAGACGCCCCAGCACCGTGTCCAGCACCTTGACCGGGGAGGCGAGGCGGCAGTTGGGCTCGCGGTCCTTGGCGTAGTACAGGATGTCGAGGGCGAGCGTGCGGATACGGTCGACGTTGCGCCGGACCATCTGCCAGCCACGGTCGAGCCGCTCCTGGTCGCGCCGCTCCATCCCGGTCGACACCATGTAGACCCCACCGTCGAGCCCGGTCAGCACTCCCTTGATGTCGTGCGCGATGCGGCCCACCAGCATCCCCAGGGCCTGGAGCTGTGACTGCATGTGGCGGATCTCGGTGATGTCGGTGGCCATCTCCATGACGCGGCTGACCGCTCCTTCGGCGTCGAGGAGCGGCGCCGTGATGACGAGCACCTGTCGGGTGTCACCGTTGCGCGTGATCACCGTCTCCTCGCTGGTCCGCGGGCTCCCGTCGCGGAAGGTTGCCGCCGTCGGGCAGTTCAAACAGGGCTCCTTGCGCCGTTTGAAAAGCTCGTAGCAGTGCACCCCGAGGGAGTCGGCCGGATCGCCGAAGTCATCACGAGCCTTGCGATTCTCACGGAGCAGGTGGAAGTCCTCGTCGATCACCGCGATGTAGCACGGCACCTCCTCGAAGAGGGTCGCGCAGGCTCGCTCGTGGGCCGCCTCGGCCGGCCTCCCAGTCCCGGCGCCGGCGAGCTCGGTGAGCACGACCCCGACGACGGCGCCGTCGTCGGCCTGGAGCGGAGCCGCCGTCACCGGTACGACGGTCGTTCCACCGCCGCTCGTCGGCGTCAACTCCGCGCCGAGGACGCGTTGCCCCGACTCGATGGCTGCCCGCGCCGGGCAGTCCGGACACGGTTCCTCTCTCCCGTGGAGGACAGCAAAGCACGACAGGCCCCGGGCATCACCGAGGGCCTCCCGCAGCGGCGCTCCCATCTGGAGCACCTCGAGCTCCCGGTCCAACACCAGGGCGAACCCACCGAGGGCGTCCAGCAGCTGTCGCCCCGAGATCGCCGGCCGGCCGGCCTCGCCGGTCATCGTGGACCTCCCGGCCCGCGGTCTGGCCTTACACCGCGGCGCCTGTCTCTGAGACTACACATTCCCGGTGCCTCACCTCCAGCACCTTGCGAAGCGTCATCAGCAGCAGCTCGGGATCGATCGGCTTCTGCAGGAATCCGTCGGGCGGCGGGACGTTGCGTTTGTACATGAGCTCCCTGAAGTCGATCGCTCCGGTCACGATGACCACCGGAATTCGTGCCAGCTCGGCATCGGACCGCAGCCTGGCGAAGACGTCCGCGCCCGACCGGCCGGGCATCGAGATGTCGAGCGTGATCAGGTCGGGGCGCGCCGTACGCGCCGCCGCCATGCCCTCGGCGGCGTTGTGCGCGGCCACCGTCTCGAGGCCCTGGTCCTGGAGCAACGTGGTCAGATAGACGACCGTGTCCGGATCGTCGTCGATCACGAGCACCTTCCTGCCCCGCAGGCCGGCGGGAATCAGGGCCTCGCGCGCGATCGCCGGAGCCGGCAGCACCAGTGCATCGGCCACGTACTCGCAAATGTTGCGAACCGGGACCTTGAGCTCGTAGTGCTTGATCAGATCAGCCAGGCCGTCGACGCAGTTGTGGCAAGCTGTCGCCACCGACTCGGCGCCGGTGGCACGGATCTGATCGGCCTTGACGCTCGCCACCTTGAGCCGCCGCTGTGCGTACTCGGACATCGACATGGCGCCGCCACCACCGGTACAGCAGTAGTTCTCCTGCCGGTTCGGCGTCATCTCGCGAAAGTCGAGGCAGGAGCGCTTGAGCAGGAACCGCGGCTCCTCGGTGATACCGGCGGATCGGGCCAGGTTGCAGGGATCGTGGTAGGTCACCGGCCGCGGATTGGCGGTCGGGTCGAGCGTCAAACGGCCGGTGTTGACATACTCGACCATCGTCTCGAGGAAGCTCTCCATCGGAAACGGCAGATCTTCCTTGGCCCAGTTGGGCGCCTCCCACTTGGTCGCCCTGAACCCATGGCCGCACTCGGAGATCACGACCTTGCCGATTCCCAGCTTCTTCGCCTGGTCGTAGGCCAGCTTGCCCATGTGCGCACCAAGCTTGTTGTCCCCGGAGAAGAGGCCGAAGTTGGTGTTGTCCCAGCCTACCGACGGCATCGTCCAGTCCTCGCCCGCCGCGTAGAAGATCTTCGCCGCCGCCAGCAGCGACATCGGCGCGTACTTGATCTCGCGCGGGTTCACGAGGAAGAGCACATGGGCGCCTTCCTTGTCGATCGGAATCATCGCATCCGGGTCCCCGACCTCGCCGCGGAGCTCGTCCTGCAGCCAGTCGAGGGTCTCCAGGTAGTCCTCTTGGGAGACTCCCATCTGGTTGCCGATCTCCCACTGGTCCTTGCTCACGACCTTGACGCCTTCGGGAGCGAAGCCCTGTGCCGTCAGCAGCCCGCGCGCGGTGCGCATGATCAGCGCGGTGTCGACGCCGAACGGACAGGAGAGCGTGCACCGCCGGCACATCGTGCACGAACCGTAGACCACATCCTCGAGGGCCCGGAGATCCTCGTCCGTGCGCAGCGTGGACCCGCCGACCCAGGCGGGAGCAACCCTCCCCAGCCAGTCGACGTGATACTTGAACAGCTTGCGAACCCTGTCGGTCTTGGCCGCCGGCGTCATCAGGGGATCGCCGGTGGCAAGGTAGTAGTGGCACGAGTCGTTGCACATGCCGCAGTGGACACAGGCACCGAGCGAGAGGACCGCCTGCCTGCTGAGACCGTTCTTGAACCCCTCCACCACCGCGCGGGCACTCGCACTCTGGTTGTTTCCGCTTGCCATCGCTCGACCTCCTCACGCGTGCCGCGGCACGGACTTCGCCGGGTACACGCCGCGGTGCCCGAAGTGCTTGCCGGTGTAGTAGCGGATGAACGGCCAGTAGATGTAGTGCGAGATCTTCGAGAATGGCACGTAGACCAGGAAGAAGGCCGTGAGGCCGAAGAAGGCGATCAGGGCCGGCTCGCTGGTCTGAGGGGCGGCGAGGATGGCGGCCGCGAACCAGGCCGCGAGCATGAGCAGGGAGAAGTGGTCGTCCGGCGACGAAACGGCGCGCATAGCGGCCGTCCCGACCCGGCGCACGAGGCGTGAGGCAACGGCCAAGAGGCCGACCGCGAACACGACCTGCAAGACACCGATAGTGTCTCGCCCCGCAATCAGACGCGGCCAGTATGGCATGACGAAGGTGACGAGGATGGCAACCGCCACCGCGACGTGAAGTAACCCGAACTCGAGGTAACGGAACCAGTGCCGACGAGTGCTCGGCAGCTCCCACGGCATCGCCAGCGTTGCGTAGGAGTAGCGGATCGCCTGGCCATGGTCGCCGCGGCTCGGGGTTCGCTCGCTGGCGGCCTTGTAGTGGAGGATCCACCGGATCTTGAGCAGGTACACGGCAGCCATGACGGCAAGCGCCACGAGCTGCACCTGATCCATGAGGACCTCGGTGAAGTGGGACACTTCAATGGGCATCGTCCAGACCTCCTTGCTTTGAAACCCGGCAACCGCGCGTCGCCGGTGAGCTCACGGGAAGACCGGACAACTGGGCGACCTCGGCGCCCGTCGTCCGCACCCATGCAGGGTCGAGGAGGTCGGCGAGCGTGAACCCGTGCAGGACCTCGGCGATCCGATGGTTGATCAGGGCGTAGACCAGCCTGCACTCGCAATACTGTGTCCGCAGGCAGCTATCGGGATCCTCCAGGCAGCCCACCAGGCAAACCGGTCCGATGACCGCCTCGATGATCTCGCCGAGAGTCATCTCGTCGGCCGGCCGGCACAGGCGGTACCCGCCTTTTCGGCCCGAGATCCCCCTCAGGAGACGCGCGTTGCGCAACGGCACCACGAGCTGCTCGAGGTAGCCCCGGGACAGATCGGTGCGCGCCGCAACCGAGCTCAGGCTGACGGCCCCGTTGCCGTGGTTGTTCTTGGCAATGTCGAGCATCATGCGGAGGGCGTAGCGCGCACGAGTGGAAAGTCGCATCAAGATACCAATAATCCAAGTTCTCCGAGTTGTCAAGTATGAGTTTAGTAAAATATATCGAGTCGCAGCTTCATCGAGAAACTGCACGCCGCTGCCCTTGCTCAATGGTAGAATTGAAACACCAATCATGTGTGCGCGCCTCGGGGGGGACGAGCACCGACGAGGAGGATGCATGACACGCCGCCGGATCGCCCTCATTATCGATGACGAGCCTGATATCACCACCTACTTCGGCACCATTCTCAGCGACAACGACTGGGATGTCCGGACCGCCAACAGCGCCGAGGATGGACTTGTCCTGGCACGTGAGGAGGCCCCCAACGTTGTCCTCCTCGACGTGCTCATGCCGGGGCGCGGGGGCCTGAGCACGCTGATTGCCCTGCGCAAAGACCCAAGCCTTGCCGAGGTCCCGGTCATCCTGGTGACGGGAATCCAAGACTCTCTGACGTCCGACTTCGGGGCCTTCCTCGACCGCTTCAAGCACTACCACCCCGACGCCTACCTGGAGAAGCCGGTGACGCCGGAGCAGCTGATGTCCGTCGTCAACGAGGTTGCGCAGCCCTCGCCGGCCCCTTGACCACGCGATCTCTACTCCAGGGGGTGCCCGCCGCCATCCGTGCCCAGCGTCGGGCTCGGGACCGAAACGCCCCTGCCCCTTCCTCCTCACCGGGCACGTGGAGCGCCTCTTGGAACCGCCTCCCCATGGTATATTCGCGATGAGAACACGCCTGGGATGACGCATCGTTCGACTGTGCGGGACTGGCAAGGCACAACGGCCCAGGGGCCTCGGGTCGGCGCCATCGGCTCGCGAGCCTCGAACCGAACGTCGCGTCGGCGAAGGAGGGCAACATGGCTCAACTGATCGTGGCCGCCGAAGGGCAGTCGCCGCAGGGAGCGGAGCAGCACGAGCTGGGCGACGGTATCGTCAGCGTAGGACGCAGTGACGACAACACGATCGTTGTCACCGATGCCTCAGTCTCTCGCCACCACGCGCAACTGACCAGGACCAACGAGGGCTACGTGCTGAAGGACCTCGGAAGTGCGAACGGCACCTTCGTCAACAACCAGCGGACCGTGGAGCAGCCCCTTCGGGACGGTGACGTGGTTCTCTTCGGACGCTTCAAGATGACGTTCTCCGACCCAGCCGAGGCCGACGCCGGTTCCACGGTCCTGTTCGATATTCACGCCACGCCACTCACGCCGCCGAACCAGGAGCCGGCGCCGCCTGCGCCGGCAGCTCCCGCCCCCGGGACACCGCCGGCGGCCACAGCGCCGGCCAAGGAGCCGACGGCGCCGCACACCCCTCAAGCCCCACCACCCGCCGCTGCCGCACCTCCACCGCAGGCGCCGCCCGTGGTACCTCCCCCACCGGCTCCGGTCATACCCCCGGCAGCACCTCCTCCACGGGCACCGGCACCGGCCGCGACATCGTCCGCTCCTCCCAGGCAGGCAACCTTTTCCTCGGCCGCGCGCCCGGCCATCGGTCACGACGGCGTCGCAGCCGGGTTCTGGATCCGTCTCGCCGCTTACCTGATCGACGGCGTGATCATCGGCATTGGCACCTTTGTCGTCATGCTCTTGTTCACCGGCATCTCGCTGCTGCTGCGCAAGAGCCCCGGGCTCATGGGAGCCGTCCTCGGGCTCGGCTATCTCGTCGCCATGGCCGCGGGCCTCGCCTACCTGCTCCACTTCTGGGCCACGCGTGGCGCGACGCCGGGTAAGAGCCTGCTCGGCCTCCGCATCGTTCGTCAGGACGGCGTGGATCCCCTGGGATACGGCAAGGCGGCTTTGCGCCTCGTTGGCTACCTGTGCAGTAGCATCCTCTTTGTCGGTTTTATCATGATCGCCTTCACCGACGGCAACCTCGGTCTTCACGACATGATCGCCGGCACCAGCGTGGTCAAGACGAAGTAGGCGCAGCAGTTCGCTGCGCGAATTGCTATGAACGGCGTCCCGAGGTGATCGGTGACGGTCCAGGTGGTCTGCGCGGCGCCGATGTCCTCCTCCGCCACCGGCCGATCCCCGAGCCACAGGTAGTCGTACGCCATGGCCGGCTCAAAGGCACTGGTCAGCTCGCTCTCAGCGATCAGGTGCATGCGTCCATCATAGACGACGTTGTGATCTGTAGAGGTGCATTCGACTCCTGCCCTGCGGGCGCGAGCGGACCGCCTCGGCGTCGCCGGCGGCCGTGCGTCCGTGCGCTGAAAGCAGGTCTCGCGTCTCCTGCAGTCGCACGGCCATACGAACGGACAATCGCCCTCGCGACGACCGCCGGAGGCCGCTCGTGAACATTCCGAGCCGTGCGGTGCCCTTTCCCCAGGAGCGGTCCCGCGGCGGAGTGGGGACGGGCCGGAAGGAGGCGAGCGACCATCCCGCCGCGGGCGGCGGAGGGACCGGGCGCAGGTGGCTTGGCCCGAGATCTCATGAGGGTAAGCCTCCGAGCACGGCCTCCCCGGCGCCGGCGGCGGGTGCAGCCGTGAGTCGACGCGCCGGTCCGTTCCCGCCCTGCCGGCCCGCCCAGCGGGCTGCGGGCGAACGCCCGCACGGGACAAGCGATCGCGTAACACCCACCCAGACGGGATCGCGCAGGGCGTTCTCCTCACTTCCTCTTCCCCACTCACCCCTCCGTTCCTGCTATGATCAAGGGCTATGGCTCGCAACGTGAGCGCAGAGAACCCGACACCTGAGATAGCGTCCCTGGTTGCCCTCGGCCGGGGCGAGCTGCTCGGTGTTCTCGATCGCCGGGACGCCGAGCGGGCCTATCTGCTGTACCGTGACCGGCAGGTCGAGAGCATCCTGTGGACAGGGGAAGCCATCGAGGCGACCTTGCGCCATCCGCCGGTGACCGTCAGCGTGTCGGCAACCACCCGGCGTACCGGCCTGGAAGTCTCCTGTACGCAGTGCGGCGCGCGGGCCCAGCCGTGCTCCCACGCCGCGACGGCCCTCCTGCGCTGGATCGACGTCCGGCCGACGATGCTACGCAAGGGCCCGGGCACCCTGTGGCGCAGCAGGGCACGCCAGCCGTTCATCGTCCTCCCCGGGAAGGCGGAGGAGAAGGTCGATCTCTCTCACCTGACTGGGATGGAGCTCAGATCGGCCCTCGAGCTCCAGCTTTCGCTCGGCCGCTCAGGACGGGCCTCCGCGGCCCTCGTCAACGGCGAGGTTCGGATCAAGATCACGCTGCCCTCGGGCGGAGCGCGCAGCGTCGTCTTCTCCGCCGCGGTCCTACCGTCGGCACTCCCCGTTCTGCGAACACTACCGCGTCTCGAGCTCGACCCGGAACTGGCCGAGCTGGAGATCTCTGAGGCACGCCTGCGCCCTATCCTGAAGGCAGCATGGGAAGGCGACAACGTCCTGCTGGAGCCCGGCTACCGGCTGGTCGACGGCACCTTCCTGCCTCTCGAGGAGGCCGGCCGTCGCGCCCTCGGGCGCTGGGTCCGGCTCGGTCGCCTGCTGTGCCGCCCCCTCGACCCCGATACCCCCCTGCTGCCCTTCTTTCGTGTCGGTCGTAAGCTTCTCCGGGGCCGAGAGGTTCTGCGCTTTCTGACCCTCGACCACCCCCTCCTCACCGCCAAGCCGTGGTACTTCCCCGAGGGTGCGCTGGGGCAGCTTTCACGGGCCACGGCCCCGGCCATTGCCGCGCTGCAAGCCGAAGAGGACGAGCACGGAGTCGTCCACCTGCGGCCGCGCTTCTCCGCCGCCGGCATCGAGCTGAAGTGGGAAGAGATCCTCCATCTGCTGAAGGCAGGCTTTCTTCGCCGCGGCGACCTCCTCCTGCAGGCCCCGGACCTGCAGCCGCTCGAGCGAGCCGGGTTCACCCTCGACCGCCGGTCACAGCGCCGCGGTCTGCGCGGCAGCCGTACAGCCTTCCTGCGCCTGGTCGCCGAGTCGGACGCCCCAATCGAGGCCGCCGGCCCGAGCCTGGCCCGGGTGGCGGCCCTCCTCCGCGGCGAGGCCACCTTGCAGCCGATCCAACCATCGCGTCTGCGCTCGCAGCTGCGCCCCTACCAACGTGAAGGCACGGCGTGGCTTTGGAGCCGCTACGAGACCGGCATCGGCGCCCTTCTCGCCGACGACATGGGGTTGGGGAAGACCCATCAGGTGATGGCGCTGCTCACCCTCGTGCAGGAGCAACGGGCTGAGGCGCGCTCGCTTGTCGTCTGCCCGCGCGGGGTCATGGAGCACTGGCTGGAGCTGCTCGAGAGGTACGCTCCGCATCTGCGGGCGTACCTCTTCCACGGCACTCAGCGTTCCCTCGAAGACGTGCCCGAGGGCACGGCTCTTGTACTCACCACCTACGACATCGTGGTGCGCTCCAGGACGGAGCTGCAGGAGCTTGACTGGGAAGTGGTCGTGTTCGACGAAGCGCAGCGGATCAAGAACCCGCGCACCAAGGCCGCACGGGCCGCACGCAAGCTCTCCGGCCGGCACCGGGTCGCTCTGACCGGAACCCCGCTGGAGAACCGCCTTGTCGAGCTGTGGTCCGTGGTCGACCTCATCACGCCCGGGTACCTGGGCTCGGAACGGGAGTTCCGGGCCACTTACCGCAGCCCGGACCGCGACCAGCTGACGCGCCTGCGCAGGCGCCTCGGCGCGCTGACGCTGCGGCGCGTCAAGGAGCAGGTGCTGACCGAGCTGCCTGAGAAGGTCGAGGACCTCCGCTACTGCAGACTAACGCAAGACCAGCAGGAGCTGTACAAGAGGGTTCACAGCCAGGGCGCGAGCAGCATTCTCGACTCTCTCGCAGACCCCGGGGCCGATATCCCCTATATCCACATCTTCGCGCTGCTGACCAGGCTCAAGCAGGTGTGCGACCATCCAGATCTGCTGTCCGACGGAGGCGGCCGGCCCGGACGGACCTCGGCGAAGCTGCCGGTGTTCGACGAGATCCTCGACGAGGCGCTGGCATCCGGGCAGCAGGTCGTCGTCTACACCCAGTACGTCAAGATGATCGACCTGCTCTCCCGCCACCTCAGGCGGCGTCGGGTCGCGCACCTTCAGCTCACCGGTGCGACCCGGGAGCGCGGCCGCCTCATCCGCCGCTTCAACTCAGGCCAGCACGAGCCGGTACTGCTGGCGAGCCTCCTCGCCGGCGGCGTGGGCATCGACCTGACCGGCGCCTCGGTCGTCATCCACTACGACCGCTGGTGGAATCCGGCGCGCGAGGACCAGGCTACCGACCGCGTTCACCGCATCGGGCAGCACCGCTTCGTGCAGGTGTTCAAGCTGGTGACCCGCGACACGGTCGAGGAGCGGATCGACCGCATCATCCGTTCCAAGCTCGACCTCATGGCTCAGGTCGTTACTCCGACCGAGCACGTGCTGCGCTCGTTCACGCGACGGGAGCTCGCCGAGCTGCTGGACCTTCCGGTCCGAAAGGAGGTCTAGGGCCTAGTACCGGCTCGTGGTGTCCGCGAGCTCCAGCGTCCACCCTTCACCTCCTCTTCAAGGACGCGCGGTATGATAGCTTCGTGACCTTTGAAGAAACGACGCCGGAGGCATCGGGAGGACTGGATCATGATTCCCGACTACCTGATCTGCCTGGAATGTGAAAGCCCGGTCTACGTCTTCGAATGGAAGGAAGACAAGGTCGTCGAGGCGATCTGCACCGTCTGCGGCAACGAGGACATCTCGCAGTTCGCCACCGAGCAGGAGTACGAGGAGCTATCGGTCGACCGTCGGTACTGGTCCGACGAAAGCTGAGGGAAACCCACCGCACGGGATCGACCGTCACTTGGAGGCGCAGCTGCCATGATCCCGATTGTCATGGCCGGCGGGTTCGGGACCCGTATCCGGCCCCTCTCGGCCAATATCCCGAAGCCCATGCTGCCGGTCGTCAACCGGCCCATCCTGGAGCACGTGCTGCGCCTGCTGCAGCGGCACGGCCTGAACGAGGCCGTACTGCTGCTGTACCACCAGCCGGACACCATCAAGGAGTACTTCGGCGACGGCTCCCGCTACGGGATGAAGCTCCACTACTACACCGCAGATGCCGACTACGGTACCGCCGGTGCGGTCAAGCGCGGCGCCGCCCTCGTCGACAGCGACTCATACCTGGTGCTGTCCGGAGACGTGCTGTGCGACTTCGACCTCGGCGCGATCATCGCCTCCCACACCGAGCATGAGGCCGAGGTGACGATCACTCTCACACGCGTCGGCAACCCGCTCCAGTTCGGCATTGTCATCACCGGCAACAACGGCCGCGTCACGCGCTTTCTCGAGAAGCCAACCTGGGGAGAAGTCTTCTCCGACACCATCAACACCGGCATCTACCTGCTGCAGAGGGAGGCCGTCGACGAGATCGGCGGCGAAGGGGCCGTGGACTTCTCCAAGGACCTCTTCCCGCACCTGCTGGCGGCCGGGCGGCCCCTGTACGGCTCGGTGCAGCAGGGGTACTGGCGCGACATCGGCGACCCGGAGTCCTACATCGAGGTCCACCACGACATCTGCGAGGGGCGGGTGCGCTCGATCGAGGTTCCGGGGGAGCCCCTGAACCTGCTCGGACGCGACGTCCGGGTCGAGGGGGGGACCGAGATCGAGGGCGTCGAGCTGCGCGGCACGGTGGTGATCGGACGCGGCGCCAGCGTCGCACCCGGGGCGCGGCTCGAGAACACGGTCATCGGCCCGGGCGCCCGCATCGAAGCCAATGCGGATCTTCGCGGCGCGGTGGTGTGGGCCGACGCGGTCATTGGCGCGCGGGCAAGGGCCGAGGCGGCGGTGGTTTGCGAGGGGGCCGAGATCGGCGCCGGCAGCGTCCTCGAAAAGGGCTCCGTGATCGGTGATTTTTCCCGCCTCGGCGAGGAGGTGAGGGTCCGGGAAGGCGTCAAGATCTGGCCGCGCAAGATCGTCGAGGACTTTGCGGTGGTCCACACCAACATGGTATGGGCGGCCCGCTGGCGGACCTCCGCGTTCGAGGAGTCCGCGGTCACCGGCTTGACCAACTACGAGCTCACCCCGGAGGTCGCCGCCAAGCTCGGCGCCGCCTACGGCGCGCTGCTGCCGGAGCATGCGGTCATCCTCACGTCGCGCGACGCTCACCCGGCCTCGCGCATGCTGCGGCGGGCGTTCGTCGGCGGACTGGGCTCCGCCGGAGTCGACATCGCCGACCTGCGAATGACGCCGATTCCGATCATGCGCTACCGCCTCCAGGACCCGCAGGGGCCGGAGGTCGGCGGTGTCTTCTTCCAGCAGGTCCACCTCGCCATCGGCATGACCGCCATCCGCTTCTACGACGCGCACGGCTCCGAGCTGTCCACCGACGCCGCCAAGAGCGTCGAGCGCGTCTTTTCTCGCGAGGACTTCCGCAGGGTCGACCACGACCAGGTCGGCGTCATCCACGACTCACCGGTGGTCATCGCCAGCTACCAGGAGGACAGTCTCCGCCATCTCGATCGTGACGCGGTGCGCGAGCGCCGCTTCCGGGTCGTCGTCAACTACACCCACGGCACCGCCGCCATCGTCCTACCGGCCCTTCTCGGCCGGCTCGGCGTCGAGGAGGTCACGCTCAACGCTCAGGTGGAGGGGGTGTACAGGGCGCTGCAGCCGTCGGATGTCTCCGCCTCCCAGGAACAGCTCGCCTCGATCGTGCGCACGCTGAACGCGGACATGGGCGTGTGGGTGCAGCCGGGAGCGGAGCGACTCGTTCTCGCCGACCGCCAGGGCCGCCTGTGGGAAGGCATGGACCTACTGATGCTGATCGGGGCGCTGCTGGTGAAAAGCTACTCGGGTGATGGGTCGACGCCGGGCGTGGTGCTGCCTCTTTTCGCACCGTCCGTTCTGGTCTCACTGTTCACCGGCGCCGGCTGGTCGGTCCACCGCGTGTCCTCAGATCCGCGGGAGACCATGCGGGCGGCCTCCGGGCCCGGGGTCGTATTCGCATCGGGCGGCAGCAGCGACGTCGCCTTCACCGATCTTCACGCCGCGCCGGACGCGATGTTCGGTGTCGCCAAGCTGCTGGAGCTGCTGGCGAGGGCCGAGGTCAACCTCGAGGCGGTGGCCGATGAGCTGCCGACGATCCCGTACATCAGCTGCTCCATCTCCTGTCCGATCGAGCGCAAGGGAACCCTGATGCGCCGGTTTGCAGAGATGGCGCAGGAGTACGACGCCTCCTTCCAGGAGGGGGTCAAGATCCAGCTCGATCACGGCTGGGTGCTGCTGCGCGCCGACCGTGCCGCGCCGCGCCTCCACCTGGTGGTCGAGGCGGACTCGTCGCAGCGCGCGTCGGCCTGGTTGCGCAAGTACCAGGAAATGGTCGAGCTCTGGGTGAGAGAGGAGGGATGACGCGGCCTTTCATATTCGGCCTTTCACGTCTAACCTCTCCTCATGGCCTCGGTCACCTTCCTCTGGCATCTGCATCAGCCCTCTTACCGGCGGGCCGACGGCACCGCCCTCGCTCCCTGGGTCGCACTGCATGCGGGCGGCGCCTACACGACCCTTGCTCGAGCCATCCTCGAGAGCGGAGGACGCGGCCACGTCGTCAACATCGTCCCCGTGCTCCTCGAGCAGATGGAGGCCTATAGCGACGGCACAGTCACCGACCCGGTTGTGGCGGCCCTCGCCACGCCGTCCGCCGAGCTCGATGAGGAAGGCCGTGCCACCCTCCTCCAGTGGGGGTTCCACGTCACTCCCCGCCAGCTCGAACGCTACCCGCGCCTGAGTGAGCTGACACGCCGCGGGCGCACCGCGCCGTCGTCCATCCACACCCACGCCCTTTTCGGCCCGGCCGACCTGCGCGATCTCCAGGTGCTGTTCATCCTCTCCCAGGCCGGCGAGCAGGCCTGGCGCGACGATGATCTCCGCCCGCTGCACGACATCGGCGGCGGGTTCTCGGGCGCCGACTTCGACACCGCCGCCGCCTGGCTCCTCCGCCAGCCGGCTCGCCTGCTGCAGCTGTGGCGCGCACTCGGCGACCGCGAGGGCGTAGAGATCGCTACCAGCCCCTACGCCCATCCGATCATGCCGCTCCTGATCGACACCGGCGTCGTCGAAGAGAGCTGGGCACCCTCGGCGGCGCCTCCCGTGCCCGAATTCGCGCACCCGGAGGACGCCCGCGCTCAGCTGGCGGCGGGCCTCGAGCTCATGGCAGCTCAGGGCTTCGCCATCCGCGGCTGTTGGCCGCCGGAAGGCTCGGTCTCCGACGCGGCGTTGGAGATCTATGGTGATGCCGGCGTCCGCTGGCTGGTCACCGACGAGGGCATCCTCGAGAAGAGTCTCGGCCGTTCCCTGCGAGCCGACGGCCGCCTCCCCATCGAGCTGTACGGTTCCTGGCGCCGGCCGGGTCGGGCGCCGCTACTGTTCTTCCGCGACCGCCATCTCTCGGACCGCATCGGTTTCGTTTACGGCCGCTGGCAGGATGAGCAGCGCGCTGCCGCGGACCTGGTCCAGCACCTCGAGCGCCTGGCAGCACGCCTGCCGCAAGAGGCCGCCATCGTTCTCGCCCTCGACGGCGAGAACCCGTGGCTCCACTACCCGCAGGGCGGCGGCACGTTCTTGCGCACGGCAATGGAAGGCATCGAGGCATCGGACCTCGAGCCTGCGACCCTCGGTCAGCTGTCAGAAGCGCTCGCGCCGATGGAGCTGCCGCGCCTCCATCCCGGCTCCTGGATCGGCGGCACGTTCTCGACCTGGATCGGGCACCCCGAGAAGAGCCGCGCCTGGAAGGTGCTGGCCGACGTACGCAACGCCGTCGCCAATGCCGCCGAGCTACCGCCATCGATGCTCCTCGCCGAGGGCTCCGACTGGTTCTGGTGGCTCGGCGACGACAATCCAACCGCGCTTGCGCCGCTATATGACCGCATCTTCCGCGGTCATCTGGCGGATGCCTGCGCGCAGGCCGGCGTGGCGCCGCCGGAGGTTCTCGCCCAACCCATCAAGACCGCCACCGTGTCGGTGAGGGTCCCGGTATCAGACTCCTGGCAGGCCCCCGTCCTCGACGGCCGTATCACCTCCTACTTCGAGTGGTCGCTCGCGGTCTGGGTCACAGGAACAGGCCCGTTGCAGCGCCTGGGCCTGTGGGGAGGCGGCGGACTCCTGCACGTTTTGGTCGAGGGAGATCTCTCGATCAGCCACCTGCTGCGCGACCTCCCCCTGCGTGTTCGGCTCGAGTCACCCACGGGAGAGGCCGAGGAGGTCACCGTCACCGGCGACGGATGCGAGCCGCCCGAAGCCCGCTGCGCGATCGGCCGGGTCGCTGAGCTCTCCCTGCCCTGGAACGGCCGTCCCTCCCACCGCCTGCTGGTGCAGCTCGGCGAGCAGAGCCTGCCCGATGATGCGGTTCTCCTGCTCGCTCCCTTCCTGGTGGACGAGGGGGACCACAACCATGGGTAGCCCGCACTTCTCACCACCACGCGGCTACAGCGCGCAATGCACTGGCACTGGCGGCGTTTTCTCGCCCGACGTGCCGCCGAGCACGCCTCCGTGCCCGTTGGGTCGAAAACGTCACGATCACCAGCACCTCCCGCGCTTCGCTTCACGCGGCGGCGAGAAATGAGGGCTGACCGGACCGTCCGGGCGCCCGGAGGTGACGCGGCACTGCAGGTTCCAGCGCCTTCGGCGCCGGAGCACGAACGCAAGAACCCGGGATGGCATCCGCACGCCGGTAAGAGGCCGATGCGGTGGGCTCGGGGAACCGACGAGGAAACCGCACATGTCTGAGCTCAGGTACGACCCGATCAAGCAAAGGTGGGCGATCATCGCCTCCGAACGCAAGCTCCGGCCACAGGAGTTCGTGGTCCCCCATCCTCGCATCGAGGACAAGGACGCGGCCGCCGGCTGCCCGTTCGAGGCCGGCAGCGAGCACCTCACACCGCCAGAAATCCTGGTCCTGCCGCCGCCGCCGGGCAGCAACGGCGGCCGCAGGTGGCAGGTGCGGGTGGTTCCGAACAAGTTCCCGGCCCTCCGCATCGAGGGCGAGGTCGTTCGCGAGGGGGTCGGCCCATTCGACCGCGTCAGCGGCGTCGGCGCGCACGAGGTGATCATCGAGAGCCCCGACCACCACCGCGAGATGGCGGACCTCACCTCCGCCGAGCTGGCGGTCGTGTTCGCCGCCTACCGCGAGCGCCTGGTCGACCTGCGACGCGATCACCGGCTCCGCTACATCCTGATCTTCAAGAACGCCGGCAGGGAGGCCGGCGCCTCTCTTTATCACCCACACTCGCAGCTGATCGCGACCCCGATCATCCCAACGTACGTGGTCCAGGAGCTCAACGCAGCTCAGCGCCACTACTCGCGAAAGGAGCGTTGCATCTTCTGTGACCTCATTCACGAGGAGCAGCTCCTCGGCGATCGCATCGGCCTCGAAACCGAGGACTACGTGGCCATCCAGCCGTTCGCCTCGGCGTTTCCGTTCGAAACCTGGATCTTGCCCAAGAAGCACCACTACGACCTGGCTCAGGCCAACGACGACGAGCTCCACGGCCTCGCCGTCATGGTCCGCGACCTGTTGCGCCGACTGCGGGTTCTGCTCGACGATCCGCCGTACAATATGGTCGTGCACACCGCACCCAGCCCACACCCCCGACCGGGCCAACCGTCCTTCTGGTCCACCATCGAGTACGACTTCCACTGGCACCTGGAGATTGTCCCCAGGATCACTCGCATCGCGGGGTTTGAGTGGGGCTCGGGCTACACGATCAACCCCACTCCACCGGAAGAAGCCTCCCGGTTCCTCAAGGAGGCCGACCCCGACGGAGGCGCCCATGGCGAGACGCCGTAGCCTCCGCGACCGGCTCCGCAGCCACCCTCGGCTCTTCCACGCCTTTGACGCTCTCGGGAGCGGGGCGTGAGGATCGCACACATCACCTCCGAGGCGGTCCCGATCGCCAAGACCGGCGGCCTTGCAGATGTGGCCGGCGCATTGCCCGCCGCGCTTGCCGAGCTCGGGCACAAGGTGTGGGTGGTGATGCCGCTGTACCGGCGGCGACCGGCGGACGCCCCCGACGGTGAGCCCTTGACCCTCGACCTGGTGGCGGGCGGCTACCGCTTCACCGTATGGCGCCGCAAGATCGGCGACGTCACCTACCTGTTGCTCGACGCGCCCCGCCTGTTCGAGCGCGCCGAGCTCTACGGCACCGCGGACGGCGACTATCAGGACAACCCGATCCGATTCGCTGCGTTTTGCCGCGCTGCTGTGCTTGCTGTCGCCCACGTGACCGGCGGCGCCGATCTCCTCCACTGTCACGACTGGCAGACCTCCCTGATCCCCCAGCTAAGCGGACTCGACCCAATGCTCAACGGCGTCGGCGCCGAGACGCCAACCGTGCTCACCATCCATAACCTCGCCTACCAGGGGAGCTTCGAGCCGTGGGCGATGGACGCCGCCGGCCTGCCGCCCGGGCTGAATCAGCCCGGCGCCCTCGAGTTCTTCGGCCGCGTCAACTTCCTCAAGGGCGGCATCCTCGCCGCTGATGCGCTGACGACGGTCTCCCCCACCTACGCCCGCGAGATTCTCACCCCCGAGTATGGCTGCGGCCTCGATGGCGTGCTCGCGACCCGCAGCGACGACCTCGTCGGCATTCTCAACGGTCTCGACACCACGACCTGGGACCCAGCCGCCGATCCGCACCTCGTGCGCACCTTCACCGTCGACGACGTTGCGGGCGGCAAGGCTGCCTGCCGCGGCCACCTCGCGCGCGAACTCGGTCTCGACGACGACGCCTCGCCCCTCATCGGTATCGTCTCCCGCCTCGTCGAGCAGAAGGGCGCCGACATCGTGGCCGAGGCCGCCGACGACATTGCCGCCGCCGGTCTCCGGCTCGCTGTCCTCGGCACCGGTGACCCGGCCCTGGAGTCAGCGCTGCAGGCCGCCAGCACCCGCCACCCGCGCCGGATCGCCCTACGTACAGCCTTCGACGACCCGCTGGCTCACCGCATCTACGCCGGCGCCGATCTGTTCCTCATGCCATCGCGTTTCGAACCGTGCGGGCTCGGTCAGCTGATCGCCCTGCGCTACGGCGCCCTGCCCGTCGTCAACCCCACCGGCGGCCTCGCCGACACCGTCCGCGACCTCGGAACCGACGCCGACTCCGGCAACGGCTTCCGCCTCCCCGACCTGTCGCCCACCGCCCTTCTCGCGACCCTGAAGCAGGCCACTGCGGTCCTGCACAACCCCCTCCACCAGCTCGCCGCCCGCCGCCGCGCGATGGCGGAGGATCATGGCTGGCAGGGGCCTGCCGAGCAGTACGAGGCGCTCTACGCCTCCGTCATCGACCCGACCGCCGCGTAGCGCGCCCCAGACAAGGGTGCGGTCGGTGGGACGTGCCGGGCACCTCTTCTTCGCCGCTGCCGGCTTGCGCCTCGACCGAAGTGGACCGATAATGGTATCGGAGGTGGTACGGTAATGAGTACGGTTCCCAACACCGTGTCGGCCGGTGAGCTGAAGCGACGCGGACTGGCCGCGATTGAGGAGAGGCTCAAGCACGGTCCAGTGCACGTGATCAAGAGGAACAAGCCGGCTGTCGTCGTGCTGAGCGAGGAGGAGTTTGCTGATCTCGTGAGCGAGGCCGAACGCTCCCGGATTGCGGCGTCGCTCGCTGACGTGCGGGAGGGGAGGGTGCGCTGGGGCACCGCGGCAGAAGTGCTCGAGGAGCTCTCGCGGTAGATGTGGCGAATCGGGTATTCGGCGACGTTCGGTCGCACATTCCGCAAGCTGACGCGTCGCAACCCCGCCCTTCGCAATGCCTTCGCAGTCAAGCTCGCGCTCCTCGAGCAGGACCCGCATCACCCTCGCCTCAAGCTCCATCCTCTCCACGGCCCGCTCGAAGGCCTATGGGCCGTAAGCGTCACCTACAAGATCCGTCTCATCGTGGTCCTCCGTGAGGAGGAGCACGCCCTCATCCTCGTCGACATCGGTAGCCACGGCGAGGTGTATGGCTGAAACGGTCGCCACGCGACCGCACGGCCGGCGGAGCTACAGAGAATCGCTCCCCCCGCTCCCCGCAGCGCCCAGGCACAGGGCCGCTCATGGCCCAGAACGGCCACTCATGAGCTGCAGCCGGCCTGCCGCCGCAAACCTCGAAACGCGTCTCTCGCGCGTTGTGGCGCTTGCAGCCTGAGGCGATGACCCTAGCGGCGATCTTGGGCCTCGTGCCCGCCCGCGTCGCTGATGAGACCGCGCAGCCGCGCTAGGGCCGCGTTGGCCCACAGCACGCCGGCCGAAAGTGCCCTCGCCTGTCGGTCGTCTCCGTTCTCCTCCAAGGTCGGCCGCACCAGTGTGCTGATCGACGCGATGATCTGCAGAGCGTTAGCCAGCTCGTCGACTACCTGATGGAGTACAGCCGGCGGCGCGACGTCGGACGAAGGAGCCATCGCCGTCAGTATAGCACTTACAGGTCTTATTCGCCTTCAATGCTAGGACTCATATGTTGTTCACATGCTGCCTCGCCCCGCCATAATCGATCCTCGGAGGACTTGCCTGTTGTCCGATGTACGTGTGCGGGTGGGGCGCCACCTTCGTCAGTTGCGCCTCCAGCGTAAGCTCAGCCAGGAAAGGCTGGCCGAGCGTGCGGGCCTTTCCTACAAGTTCATCGGCGAGATCGAGCGCGGAGTGGCCAACCCGACCGTGGTCACCCTCGCCCGCCTTGCCGACGCACTTGGAGTCGACATCGTGGAGGTTCTCGGACCGTCGCCTGGTGAGGGTCAGGAGGAGAGCCTGTATACCATCTCGGAGCGCCACCTCCACGCTGTGCGGGAGGCCCTGGCCACCGTCGAGACTGTGATTCGGGAGGTCGGTCCGGCGCGCCGGACCTCGCCTGCCAAGAGGCGCACCGAGCCCAAGGCCCGCGGCGACGGCCGCTGATCGGCCCGCCCCGGTTCCCAGCGCGCCGCCGGTGCTCCGGTGAGCATCAGTCTTCTCGGGCTCGTTCCATCCGCCGCACGGGCGCCTGCGCTTGACTCGAGGCTGGGCCCCCCGTCCCCGAGGGGTCCGGCCGTAGACTCCGGGCCTGCCTGAGCCCGGGTCATCCGAGCCGGCGATCGAGCTTGATGGGAACCGGGTCCCCGAGGCGTATCGAAGGAAAGTCCGGATGCTGGGGGTTGAGCAGGTAGTTCCATGAGTACGGAACGACGGCGCTCGGGACTCGCAGTACCGGCGAACGGCCCGACTCGAGCCAGTCGTCACCGACCCGCTTCAGCTCGTACGGCGCCGGGAAGCTGCTCCAGCCGGGGGCCAGATCGCCCTCGGTGACCTTGATAACGAGCTCGTCATCGAACGTCGCCGATAGGGCCGTGTAGTACGGCAGCAGCGATCCGTCGGCGTGGACGAGGATCTCGAGCACGGCCAGGGCGATGTGCTCGGACGTGTAGACCAATGGCCGGCCCGCACTGTTCCAGCGGCCCGGGTTGAGGCGGGCGCCTTCCCCGTCGAAGGCGCTCGACACGTGCTTCGTCTTCGTGACCCGCCAGGAGACCAGGTTCACGAGAACACGCCGTGCTCGATTCGCCCGATGAGCCCCTCCACCTCCCGAGTTCCGACGTCGGTCCTCAGCATCTTGAGCGGCGTCTCGCCGTCGAGCGCGGGCTGAGGGCGCGCCAGCCACGAGCGGGCGGCGTCGGCGTCACCTTCGAACAGCTCAATCGCTTCCGCGAAAACGCGCGAAAGCCGCACCAGCCGGTCGGACTCGTCGGGCTGCAGCCGTCCGGCTTCCTTGCGGCGGCTCAGGGTGCGGCGGCTGATCTGTACCAGGTCCGCGAGCTGGCCGGTCGAAAGCTCGATGTTTTCCTGAAACCGCCTCAGCGCGGCGAACGAAAGCCCCTCCTGAATGCGGCGGACCAGGCTGCTTGTGTCGAACGACCTCAGGCCCAGAAACACGACGTAGTCGTGCTTGACTGGCGGGCCCGATACCCTGATCTGCTGGAAACGTCGAAGGTCCGTCAGGGCCTTTGGGCGAGCCTCCCGTACGGTCGGTGCCATCGCTCCCTCCTCTGCCATCTGACTATAACATATGCGCCATATGGCTGACATGCAAGGCAGGGCGCGGCAGATTCCAGGTTCAGCGGTTGAAATCCTGTCGCGACTTGTCCATTATTGTTGCGATGGATCACGGATTCACGTTCCGAAGGAGCTCCAATGGCTGACGCCCACCAGATGCTCGTCACGCTTCGCGGAAGCAAGCCGCCAATCTGGCGGCAGATCAGAGTCTCGGCAGAGATGACCCTGGCCGACCTCCACGAGGTCCTGCAGGCCGCCATGGGTTGGGAGGACTGCCACCTGTACCACTTTCTCATTCGTCAGGCCAGGTATGGCGTGCCCGACCCCGATGGCCTGCTGCGCACCGAAGACGCCCGCGGTGCGCGCCTCAGCGAGACCTTACCCAGGGTGGGCGGGTCGTTCACCTACCAGTACGACTTCGGCGACTCCTGGCTCCACGATATTCTCATCGAAAAGACCGAGCGCGACGTGCCTGTCGAAGAACTTCCCGAGTGCACCGCCGGGGAGCGCGCGTGCCCACCGGAGGACTGTGGCGGCATCTGGGCCTACGCGGAGCTTCTCGCCGCCCTGGCCGATCCCGAGCACCCCGAGCACGAGGAGCGGACCGAGTGGGTCGGCGGCTGGTTCGATCCGGACCGTTTCAATCTGGAGGCTGTAAACCGCCGCCTCCACGGAGGCTGAGGCGCGTCGACGCACGGGGCGCCCTGGGGGCTGGTCGGGTCCGCCGGGGTTCTTCGGAGCGGTGGAGTAGCGATTCGCTGCGCGGCTCCCTGGTAACAAGAAAAGGATGTGCCGGGCCTAGAGTCTGTTGAGACTGAGGCTGAGTAACCGTAAAGAGCGGCCTCAGAAACCCTTCGAGCTCGTCTCCCCCACCCAGCGGGCGAGACGCCCGCTACTACAAGGGAGTAAGACTCGGCATCCTCTGCAGCCCCGGCGGCCGTGCGGCCGCATGGCGCCCGCACGTCTCGCGGCTCCGGCGGGAGCACAGCCACGACAGGGGATCCATGACCTCGAGGTTTCCCGCCGGCGCGCCGGCACGGAGACTGCCCCCCAGGAAACCTCGAAGCATGGCACGTGCCACCCGACGCACCCTGCTCCGGGCGTGCTAAGCCCGCGCTCTCCGGGTGGGTGGGGGCATCTCCCCAGGAACGGTCTCGCGGCGGAGCGGGCTGCGGGCAACGCCGCACGGGACGAGCGATCGCGCCTCGCCTATCCAAGCTGGATCGCGCAGGGCGTTCTCCTCGCGCCTCGGCGCCAGCGAGCGAGGAGTCGCTGACCAAGCCCGGATCATCCATTCCCCATCTACTGCGACCGGCGATACGCCAGCCATCGCTGTGCTCTTCACCTCTCGCTGTCCTCAACATACCCTCCGAGTATGCCTGCGGCAGCTCGAGGCTCAGAACCCAGCGCTGACAGACGTCTCACTGGTCTCGCTACGATCGCCCATGAATAGTCCGGGCCGGTAGTCGCGACGACGAAGCGAGTGCAGGGGTGGGGTGCGAGAGGGCGCTCCTGCGCGATCCCTCCCCTATCAAAGGGGAGGGGGATTCACAGCCTTTCAGAGAACCCGGGAGGCAGATCCGAGCGCAGCGGCCCCTCGCGACGGGGAGAGCGGACCGAGGTCCTCCTCGAGGACGGCCTCCCCGTTCCCGAGGGGTGCGGCCGCAGGCTGCGGATCTGCCGGAGACCCAGGTGCGCGAGGCGATGCGTACGCCGCTAGCGACGGGGAGGAAGTGGGCTACGCGCCCTCGCCGACGAGGCGGAGTATCTCCTTGACCATCACCAGCGCCTTCTCCATGTCCGCGACGTGGATGTGCTCGGTGGTGGCGTGCTCCTCGCGGGCGCCGATACCCACCACCGCCATCTCGATACCCTGGTTGTTGTAGATCGAGGCATCAGTAAAGCCGGTGATGAAGGTGGTCGTGGCCCTCACGCCAGCTGCCGCGAGGGCGCGCTTCGAGATCACCACCGTCGCCGCGTCCTCGGGGATGCTCACGGCCCTGCACAGGTTATCAACGGTGATCTCGACCGTAGCGCCGAAGCGCTCCACCTCCTCACGGATGGTGGCAACCATCTCGTCAGCCAGCCGTTGTCCCTTGTCATGGTTTAACGACCGGCACTCCGCCAGGAAGGTACAGCCGTCGGGCACACCGTTGCGGATGATGCCGCCGTTGATGACGCCGACGTTGGCAGTCGTCTCGTGGTCGAGGCGGCCCAATCTCAGCGCCGCGACTGCCCTGGCCGCGGCCTGAATCGCGTTGATCCCCTTTTCCGGCTCCATCCCTGCGTGTGCCGCCCGCCCGCCGACCTTGACGTCGATGGCAAAGTAGCTGGGGCCGCCGATGACGATTGTGTCGAGGGTGTCGTTGTCGAGCAGGAACCCCCTTTTGGCGGAGATCAGCGAGTAATCGAGGTTCTTGACGCCGAAAAGGCCAACCTCCTCCTGGCGGCTGATGGCGATCTCCACCGGCGGCCGAACCTCCGCGGTTCGCAACGCCTCCAGCATCTCAGCAATCCCGGCCTTGTCGTCCGCGCCCAGAATCGTGTCGCCCTTGGAACGGATGACACCGCCGTCCAGAACCGGTTCGATCCCGACCCCGGGCCGCACCGTGTCGGCGTGGCAGGACAGCAGGATGGGCTCGGTGACGCTGCTGTTCTTCGCCGGGAGCCTGGCAACCAGGTTCCCGTAGGCGTCTTTCTGCGCCTCGGCGCCCAGCTGCTCGAACTCGCCCTTGAGGTAGTCGATAAAGCGGGCCTCGTTCCCCGACTCGCTGTCGATCCTGACCATCTCCATGAACTGCGCGATCATCCGTTCAGACATGGCTCCTCCAGGTCCCCGACAGTAGCACTTCCGGTGCTGCAGAGGATCTGCGAGCCACCTGGTTGGTGAATAAGTAACTCAGAGATCAAGTGATGAGGTCTCCCCCGCCCGCCCGGGAAGAGGGAAGACGGAAAACGGAAGACGGGAAACGGGGTGGCGGGTGGCGTCCTGGTATAGGTTGACACCGAAGGAGGGGGAATTGGTGTCAGAGAAGGTGATTCGGTACAGCGAGGCGTTCAAGCGGCAGGTAGTATCGGAGTTGG
>Ga0307423_1000149_pt1 | contig 44804 bp, 18 predicted proteins | sample SalMarWE160310MG_FD_202154 | JGI IMG/M metagenome (GOLD analysis project Ga0307423, IMG submission 202154) | Salt marsh sediment microbial communities from the Plum Island Ecosystem LTER, Massachusetts, United States - WE1603-10 | ecosystem: Environmental > Aquatic > Marine > Intertidal zone >...
TCCCGAAGACCAGGATTTCCGGGTTGTTGACAATCGCTGACGGGTCGATGATGCCTTTGCGTATCGTCTTGGTGACATTGCCCCCGGCGATGAACGCCCCGGCAAATTCAAAGATGGCGGCAATGATAATGGCCTGCTTGACCGAAATCGCACCCGACCCGACAGAGGTGCCCATGGCATTTGCCACGTCATTGGCGCCGATACCCCAGCACATATACAAACCGAAGATAACGGCCAGCGTTATAAACACGAAGCCGTAGGTGGAAATGATGTCCATTGGATTCCCCCGAAATCAGTTTTCCGCTACAGGTATTCGACAGTACCTGTCCATTTGCCTGTTCCCGTTCATGGCATGGAGCCGTCGAGCAGACCTGATGCTTATTGTTGCAACCTGCCGGACAGGCAGGTAACTGTTCTCTTGTTCGTCGATTGCCATAGGCAACCGGCTGCGGCAATACGCTATCGTGCAATCAGGAGGCGCAACCGGTCACCTACCTTTTCAGCATAATCCGCCAGATCACCGACCCACTGGATCAACTGGTACCACATCATGACGGACACCGGCTTGATCTCATCTTCATGCTGAAACAGGCGACGCGTGAGCTCTATACCAAGCTCATCCGTTTCATCCTCGATCTTGTTCATGGCACTCACCATTTCCTCAACCCGGCTGGCCTCTCGTCCGCGAAACCCCATTGCCAGCAGTTCATCGAGCTCCTCGATTATTTTGGCCGACATGTCACATACATCCACACAACGCTTTGCCAGTGCAAACATGGGTTCCTGCATGAATTCCGGGAGCTCCATCGGACGCTCGACCAGCAGGCCGGCAATATCCTGGGCCGTATCGGCGATGGAGTCCTGCATCTGCAAGACATCCAGCAGGTCACGCCGGTCAACCGGCATAAACAGGCTTTTCGGCAGGCGATTGCGGAGCTCGTTCTTGATCCTGTCGGCCTCTGCCTCCCGTTCGAAGATCCTGTCTTTTACAACCGTAACCTCCCCCTGATCGCCCCTGGCCAGGGCCTCGAAAAGCGCGGGTATTTCGTGCACGCATGCCAGCACGACGCGCATATGCCCCTGCAGTGCCGAGAAGGGTGATTTGCCAAACAGACTGGCGAACGGATTGGTAGATGACATGGTTTGTATCTCCTGTGACCCTTGCTGAACGGACTTTACGTCGTTCCAAACGCTGATTTTATTTCGCGAATATCGGATTGTTTATGACACAAGTCAACATGCCGTCACTTTCTACTGAATGCAATTCCAAGCATGTGTGCCTGGCTATGCCTGCTCCGGCCCGGGTCGTGCCAGACAATCCTGAACAAATGCTTTTATAGCAACCTCCCGAAGGCCCCGGCCGGCAATCCGGCCCGCTGCCACCTGCGGCGTTATACGCACTGCCCCGGCCATCCCCTTTACCTGTCGAGTACCTCTCTCACATGCAGGCAATGATCCCCGATCGAGTGTCATCGTATCAGCACATCCCTGAGATGTTATTTGTCTTTAAGTGCCTCTTCCAGGCTTGCGCAATAGGTCTTCAGTACCTTGATGCGCGAGTATCGCTTGTCGTTACCTTCCACCAGGATCCAGGGTGCATTTTTGGTGCTGGTGTGTTCGACGATATCGTTGACCGCCAGCTCATAGTCTTCCCATCTCTCGCGGTTACGCCAGTCTTCTTCGGTAAGTTTCCAGCGCTTGTGGGGTGTTTCCTCGCGCGCCTTGAAACGATCCAGCTGCTCTTCCTTGCTGATGTGTACCCAGTATTTAAGCACGACAATACCATGCTCGGTCAGTTGCTCTTCAAACACGTTGATCTCCGCGTAGGCACGCCTCCATTCATCTTCAGAGGCAAATCCCTCGACCCGCTCGACCAGGACCCGGCCGTACCAGCTACGGTCAAAAATGGTAATACGACCGGCACGTGAAAGATGGCGCCAGAAGCGCCACAGATAGTGATGCGCACGCTCCTCGTCGGTGGGTGCCGCTATGGGTATTACCTGGTAGTGTCGTGCATCCAGTGCAGCCGTCAAACGGCGAATGGCTCCGCCCTTGCCGGCGGCGTCCGGCCCCTCGAATAACAGAATACTGGACAGGTTCTTTTTCAGCGCCTTGCGATGCAGCTGGTTCAGCTCCGCCTGCCATTCGCGCAACTGTCTCTTGTAATCTGACTTGTTCAGATGCAGCGACATGTCCAGGGCAGACAGTACGGTAGCCGTCCTGATAGGGGAAATGACCGCGCCTTCACCGCTTGTATCCCCGGCCTCCCCTGCTTTCGATTGCCGTTCTTCCTTCTGTCGCACGGCCAGTTCATCGAGCAGCAGCCGTTTCTTGCGCACCTCGTCCAGACGCTTGGTGATTTCATCCCGCACGATGCCGCCCACGGTCAGACTGCGATAATGCGGATCCATACCCTCGACAATGGTCCAGGGTGCGGTCCCGGTACTGGTACGCATGATGGTTCTCTCGGCCGCCGCCTCGAAATGGTCATAGATGTGCCAGTGATCCCAGTCCTGCTGGGTGACACGCCAGCTTGTCAGGGGGTCTTTTTCCAGTTTCTTGAGGCGACGTTTCTGTGCGTCGCGGCTCAGGTGCATCCAGAACTTCAGAATCAGGGCATCATCGTCGACCAGCGCCTTCTCGAAGGCCAGGATGCGGTCCAGCCTGTCATCGAAAACGGACTCGTCGTCTTTCTCATGGACGCGTTCAAGAATCGGCCGCGAATACCAGGAACTGAGGAACAATCCAATCCGTCCCTTGGCTGGCAAATCGCGCCAGAAGCGCCAGTATTCCGGACGCTCCCGTTCCTCGTCAGAAGGCGTATCATAGGCCTTGGTAACCAGCCAGCGCGGATCCATCCACTCATTGAGCAGATTGACGGTTTCACCCTTGCCGCCACCGTCCACGCCGGCAAACACAACGATGACCGGGAAACTGCCGTCTTCGCGTAACTGGCGCTGCACATCCAGGAGTTCCTGACGCAACAGCGGTTCACGTTGATTGAATTCACTCTTGGAAATCGTTTGACCAAGTTCCGCTGTTCTGAACATTTTCTATCCCCAACCGTGCAATATCTTCAATATTAACGCAGCATTGCCACTATTTATTGATTTGTATCATTTATATTTGCGTCAGTGGATTTAGCTTTTAAAATAGCATATCCGTTCCATTATTCACCCAGTCGGGCGATTCGGGAAGTTACGTGGCGAAAATTCTGGTAGAAGACCTTGAGGATCAGACCCGGGTACCGTTCCTGAGGGGCATCCTGATTCGTTCCCTGCAGGATGCAGGCGTGACTTTTGAGGACGCCTTCAAAATTGCAACGGAAACACGCAACGAACTCGCCGACAACACATCGATCACCACCAGGGACCTGCGCAGTATGGTGCTTGGGCGGTTGCGGGCACTGGGTAGAGACACCATTGCCAGCCGTTACGAAAAACACAACCTCCCGCTGACGGTGCAGGTCGAGCAGCGGGACGGGCAGCTGCTCCCGTTTTCACGGCTTGAATATCAGCATCGCCTCGAAACCATAGGACTGGAAAGCGGCGAATCCGACACCGTTGTGCAGATCCTGCAGCAACACCTGACGGACAGACACATTGAAAAAATCACCTCCAGGCACCTTGCCCTGCTGACATACCGATACCTGCGCCAATCACACGATATGGGGCCGGCCGTTGCGCACCGCTGGCTGGTATGGCACGATTTTACCAACAGTGGTCGTGAGTTGATCTTTCTCATCGGCGGAACGGCCGGTAGCGGCAAGAGCACCACGGCTACCATGCTGGCCAGCCGCCTTGACATCGTGCGCACACAGTCCACGGATATGCTGCGCGAGGTCATGCGCACGATGTTTCCTCCACAATTGATACCGGTCCTGCACGAGTCATCTTTTGCTGCCTGGAAGGCGTTGCCCGGCCAGCCACAGACCAGCGGCGTGGTATCCGATGCACTGCTGGTGCAGGGTTACCGGAGCCAGGCCGATTTACTCGCAGTGGCAACCGAGGCTGTCATCCAGCGTGCGATGCGGGAGCGCGTATCACTCATACTGGAAGGCGTGCACATTCACCCGGCATTCATGGAGAGACTGAAAACAGAGGTGGACGCCGTGGTCATCCCGATCATGCTGGGCGTACTGAAACGCAAGCGACTGCTGCGCAGAATACAGGGACGCAGCACCAATGTCCCGCAACGCCGCACCGAGCGTTACCTCGAACATTTCAACGATATCTGGCGCCTGCAGTCCTACCTGCTGTCCGAAGCAGACCGCGCAAACATACCAATCGTCGTCAATATTGGCCGAAACAAGGTATTCCGTGAAATCATGCTCATCACCATCGATACCCTGGCAGAGAATTTCGACAGTACACCGGAGAGCGTTTTTGCCTGATCCATGCAAGCCGCCCGCGTCAGCCGCCTCACCGCACCGGCAACCTGCGTGCAATCACTGAGAGGTTACGCTTCCAGCATGACGTGATCTGATACTGTCACTACTGTCGAATACAAACTGATAGTACCAATCACTTTCTTCAACAGGATCATCCCTGCCGCTTTGCACCACCTGAGAAGTGCAAACCCCGTACTGCACATTGGCCGGTCGAAGTGGCTGCAAGGATGAGATGTCCAGACTTTTCCCGGCAACAGGGTTGTACGGGCCCCCTGACCGCATTGCCACGGACCACGTGTCTGTCGGAATTGGGCGATCGTAGCGAGCCGAGTGGGAGAGCGAGGTCATTTTTTCGATCGTTCGAGGAGAATAGCCGTAGCTATTTCACGAGGAGGATCGGAAAAATGGGCCGCTGTCCCGCCGGCGCAGTAGATCAGACCCAAATCCGACAGACTCCTAACCCTCCCAGCCCAGGTCGCGGGCCATCGGCGGGTAATATTTCATGATCTTGGCAATGATCAGGTTCATCACTTCACGCACGGTGCTCTCGATATGCAAGTTGCTGATGATCGGTATCTTGCCGTTGTCGGCCTCGCTCAGCAGGTAGGACTGCAATTCCCAGATATCGTCGATGTGCTTCAGGTAACGGGACGCCCGGCGCGCGGTTTTTTCGCGGCCGCGGCGCTTGAGCTGTTTCTCCAGCATCGCCTTCTCCATCGTCGCGAGCATGAACGGAACAACGATAGCGCTTTTTCGCGCTTCCGCCAGGTCCAGCATGGTCGGCGCAATATGTACGCCTTCGATGATCAGGTCATGCCGCTCCTTGACCGCGCGGGCGATGGCGGCGCCCAGTGCCGGCCTCATGGTGGTGAACTGGGACAGAAACCCGGCAATCACCGGGTTCTCCGACTCGGGGGCAAGTTCATCTGCCGATGAGGTCAGACCACGCCAGGCCTCGAAGCTTGAATAGCCGAGCGTCGGGACCGCCTCCGGTGTCAGGTAGGCCCGAATGATTTCACGCATCATGTCCGTGGACTGGGTGCGGGCGATGTCCATGCGGTAGGCCACTTCCGCGGAAATGGTGCTCTTGCCGACCCCGGTCACCCCGCCGATCAGCACGATCAGGGGGGCACCGCTGTTCTCGAACCTGCGCCAGGACAGGTAGCGGTTTGCCGACTCGGGTGAACAATGGTCCTTGAGACACAGGTATATCAACTTGCGCAGGGTCTTATGGTCGATCTCCCGGTGCCCGGTTTGTTGCAGGGTTGTATAGACCCTGCGCGCGCCCTCCAGCGCGACTTCCGGCACTATTGCACAGCTCTCGAGTGAATGGGCCAGCAGACCGACGGAGAACGGTTCGCTGCGCATCGGCGTGTGCACCAGGATATCGGCCTCGGCAGCCGGCGGCGCCTCGTAATTCTTGCGCCGGGTCTTGCCGAAACGCTCCTCCACCTGCCCGGCCACCATCTTTTTCAGGTCGCTGCTGGTTATCTCCTCGACGTCTTTCAGTGCATCGCGCACGTTCTGCGCAAGCGGATAGGCGTCATCGAAGGACATGCCGACATTCATGAGCGACTCCACCAGAATGCCGCGCAGAAACGGTGTACGGTCCCCGTCGGGCTGGTTGATAACAACGGTTTTAGCCATTCTGGATACCCTGACAGACCCCGCTACGGGGATTCAAATACCGGCGACAGCGATAGTACATCAGCCGGCCGGCCGGATAATCTTGATTTGCGCCCACAATCCGATCCGTGCGCCGTCACCGGTTCGTGCAATCTCATGTTTATATAACTATATATTACAAATAGTTGTAATTACTTACTAACAATCTGCATGAGGCATTATCGCCGGCACAGTCCGGTCAATCACCGGACCGCTTTTTTACAATGCCCGCACAACTTGCTACCTTCAACTACATGCGAGTAATAGTTCTCAGGCATTACAAGACCTTGCTGAACGCATCCGACCAGATACTCGGCTGGGGCGATGCGCCACGGGCAGAGGACTGGGGAGCGGACATCGATTCGGTCCAAAGCCACATGCGGAAGATGGGATACAGCTTTGACCGCATTTATTCGAGCAACCTTGAAAGGGCGCGACGCACGGCAATGCACTATGCCAGATGTTACGGCATACATATCCTATACGATGCAGTGGAACTCAATGAAGTCAATTACGGCGCACTGTATAAAAAAAGCAAGCAGTGGGTCACCAGGAATATCCCGCAGCACAAGAAAGACCCGGACTTTGTCTACCCCGATGGCGAGAGCTTCCGCCAGATGCAGGAACGCAGCGTGCGCTTCCTGCTGTCACAGAATGAACGTTTTCCGGACAGCACGGTACTGCTGGTCGTGCATGCCGGCGTCATCCGTGGTTTCGTCAGTCATTTTCTCGGCCTTGATTATGCAAGGCATCTAAAGGACAAGATTTCGCACCGCTATATCGGGGATTTCACGCTCGACAGGCAGGGCAACTGTATACGCTATGATGAACCCGGCAAAAAATCCGGGTTTGTGCGCTCCGGCGCCGTCAAGGTGCCGTGGGAAAAACCGGCTGCCAAGGGCAGCCGGCCCGCCAGCGCGGCCAGTGTGAACCCGCCTGCAGCCATCTGAATAGCGTCGTGGGTCTGGCCATCCTGCATTGACGGGCCCTCAACCTGCCGGGATCCCGCTGAGAAATCCGGGCCAGCGCTGCCGATGCCGGAAGATGGCCAACCAGGCCAACCACCACCCGCAATCGTAGACCGGCGCGCCACCGGCACACCAGCGCCCGGAAAGCCACCCTTCACGCCAGGCATGATGTCCGGCATCCGGGGGATGTCGGACTGTCGCAGCGATCCCGGTGTGCGGCTAGTGATTGCCCTGCACGCGCTTGTGAAAATAGTTCAGCAGTTTCTTGCGCAGCTTGGCCTGACGGTGTTTGGTCGCAGCCGCCTGGCGCTTCTGCGCGAGTTCGATGAAGATATCCTGGCAACTCCGGGATTCCTTCTCCCCGCTGGCCGGCATCTCGGTATAGCTGCCATCGGGCTGCATTTCCCAGACATGCTTGCGGCTGGACAGCTGGGCATCCAGGATCAGGCGCAGCTCCTGGCGCAACTTCGGCTCCTCCACGGGGGCGACGACCTCCACGCGGCTTTCCAGGTTACGCTTCATCAGGTCCGCCGAGCCGATGTAGTACTCTTCATCGCCGCCGTTGCGAAAGTAATAGATGCGACCGTGCTCCAGGAACCGGCCGGTGATGCTGATGACGCGAACACTCTCACTCAGTCCGGGCACCTTTGGCCGCAGCCGGCAGGTATCACGGACAATCAGGTCGATGGAGACACCGGCCTGCGACGCGCGGTACAGCGCGCGGGTGATGTCCACGTCCTCCAGTGCATTCATCTTCAGCTGGATCAGACCGGGTGAATCCGGGCGATGCTTCTTCGCCTCGCGCTCGATTTTCTCGAGCAGCGATTTTTTCAGGGCATAGGGTGACGTGAGTATCTTGCGATAGCGCGGCGGTGGCGAATACCCGGTCAGGTAGTTGAACAGTTCGGTCAGGTCCTGGGCAATATCCGGGTCACAGGTCAGCATACCTAAATCGCTGTACATCCTGGCGGTGCCGGCATGGTAATTGCCCGTACCGATGTGCGCATAGCGGCGCAATCCATTGTAATCCTTGCGTACCACGAGAATGACCTTGCTGTGCGTCTTCAGGCCGACGACGCCGTAGGTGACGTGGATGCCCACCTGCTCGAGCCGGCGTGCCCAGCCGATATTCTTGGCCTCGTCAAAGCGCGCCTTGAGCTCAACCAGCACCGCCACCTGCTTGCCGTTCAGGGCGGCCTGGACCAGGGACTCGATGACCTTGCCCTCCCCGGAGGTCCGGTACAGCGTCATCTTGATCGCCAGCACCTTGGGATCTTCGCTGGCGGTGCGCAGGAAGCGCTCCACGCTGGTGGCAAAGGATTCATACGGGTGCTGCAGCAGCAGCGCCCTGTGCTCGCGAATGATGTGGAAGATGTTCCGTGAATCGTGTGCCAGGCGGGTATGGTCGATCGGGGTGTGCACCGGATACTGCAATTCCGGTATATCCAGCGATGCGATCTCGAACAGGTCGCGCATGGCCATGAGTGAATTGACCTCGAAGACGTCCGCCGCCTCGTCCAGCCCGAGCTCGGCGGCCAGCATGCCACGGTGCACGGGATTCATCCCGTGCTCGACCTGCAGGCGGACGATAGGTGCGAAATGGCGGTCTCTGAGCTCGGATTCGATCATTTCCAGCAGGTCATCCGCCTCCTCTTCATCCACTTCGACGACGGCGTTGCGGGTCACCCGGAACAGTTCGCAGGATATGATTTCCATGCCCGGGAACAGCATGTCCATATTAGCGGTTACTACATCTTCCAGGATCACGAAGGTATTGCCCTCGCCCACCCTGATGAAGCGCGGTGCAACATCCCCTGATATTGGTACCTTGACACGGGCGATATGGCTGGCGCTGCCACCCGGGTGGCGCAGGGTCACCAGCAGGTTGAGCGCGAGGTTTGATATAAACGGGAACGGATGTCCCGGGTCCATCGCCAGCGGCGTCAGCAGGGGGAAAATATTGATGCTGAAGTTATCACGCAAGGCTGCCTGCTCTTCCTTGCGCAGATCGGCATAGCGGACAATGCAAATATCCTGTTGCCTGAGCAATTCGCGCAGCCTTTCCAGGACAATTTTCTGCCGCTTGTGGATATCGCGCACCACGGCCTGGCACTCGATGACCTGGTCGTACGGCGTACGACCGTCTACCGTCGGCGTGCGAATGCCCGCCGCGATCTGCTGTTTCAGACCACCGATGCGCTTCATGAAGAACTCGTCGATGTTGCTGCTCACGATGGCAAGAAACTTGACACGCTCCAGCAATGGCGCATTCTCGTCCTCCGCCATGTGCAGTACGCGCCAGTTGAAATCGAGCCAGGTCAGCTCGCGGTTCAGGTAGCACTGCGGACTGTCCAGCTCAATCTGGCATTCGGGTGCGGCTGTCTTTGCGGCCATCCCGGTGCTCGTCGCTGCCTGGTTTTTTTCGGGTTCTGCCGGAGAGGGTACGGAACGAATGGTTGTCGCCATGTGGATTCCCGTTGTTGGGTAAATAGTTAATTAATAAACCACAATTGAATGTCATGCGTTGATATCAGTCAAGTAAGGCAGATTATTCAGTCATTTCAATGTTATCGCCCGTCATTCTCCGGTATAACGGCCGCGCGGCTTATACCGCATCGTCAAGGTCGCAGGCCAGGCGGTCATCTGCCACACTGCAGGCATTCCGGCCGGCAGTGCATGCCCTGCCGAAGCCGGGGTGGCTGGGGCGCGCACCCGGCCGGTACTATCACGTTACCGACACCAGACCAATCCTGATCCAGACGTGCAGGTGACACGCCCATGCCCGACCACGATCCAGACAATCCTTCACACCTGCGCGGCTATGACCTGCTCAAGCAGGCCGCGCTCAACAAGGGCACCGCCTTTACCGAGTCCGAGCGCGACCGCTATGGCCTGCGCGGCCTGTTGCCGGCCCGGGTGTCGAGCCTGGCATCCCAGGAATCACGCGTACTCGCCAACCTGCGCCGCAAGGAAAATGACATCGAACGCTATATCTTCCTGCTGGCACTGCAGGGACGCAACGAACGCCTCTTCTACCGGCTGGTGATCGACCATATCGACGAAATCATGCCGCTGATCTATACACCGACCGTCGGCCAGGCCTGCCTCGAGTTTGCACATATCTTCCGCCAGCCACGCGGTTTCTACATAACCCCGCAGGACCGCGGGCATATTCGCGGCATCATGAACAACTGGCCTGTCAGGGACGTCCGGCTGATCGTGGTAACCGATGGCGAGCGCATCCTCGGGCTCGGCGACCTGGGCGCAAACGGCATGGGCATCCCGATCGGCAAGCTCGCGCTGTACACCGCCTGCGCAGGCATCCCGCCACAGCAGTGCATGCCGGTCATGCTCGATTTCGGCACCGGCAATGACGCGCTGCGCACTGACCCGCTCTACCTGGGAATCAACCGGAGTCGCCTGCGCGGCGCTGAGTACCAGTCCCTGGTCGACGAGTTTGTCGAGGCCGTCCAGGATGCATTTCCCCATGCGCTGATCCAGTTCGAAGATTTTCTTACCCCGAACGCCTACGCCCTGCTGGGGCGTTACCGTGAACGCGTGCTGTGCTTCAATGACGACATCCAGGGCACCGCGGCGGTTATCCTGGCCGGCCTGCTGGCCGCCTGCCGCATCACCGGGACCGACTTCACCGCGCTGCGCATCGCCTTCCTCGGCGCCGGGTCCGCCGCCACCGGTATTGCCGACCTGATCGTCGCCGCGCTGTGCGAGGCAGGCCAGGACGAACAGCAGGCGCGCAGCCGGCTGTGGTTCGTGAACCGTTCCGGGCTGGTCGTGCAGGCACGCGGACCGTACGCTGCGCACCTGTCGGCCTATGCACACGACGCAACCGCGCGCGATTTCAGCGATGCCCTCCGGTACATCAAACCACAGGTGCTGATCGGCGCAAGCGGCTCACCGGGCATTTTCACGGCAGATATCGTGCGTCTGATGGCGGAGCTCAACGAGCGGCCGGTCATCTTTGCACTTTCCAACCCCACCTCGCGGGCCGAATGCACGGCTGCACAGGCTTACCGGTGGAGCGAGGGTCGCGCCGTGTTCGCCAGCGGCAGTCCATTTGACGCCGTCGAGATCGATGGCCGGATCTTGCGTCCGGGGCAGGGCAACAACGCGTATGTATTTCCGGGCATCGGCCTCGGGGCGCTGGCCTGCCAGGCGCGCAGCCTCAGCGACACCATGTTTCTCGCGGCGGCGCGCGCGCTCGCCGCCATGGTATCCGACCGGGACCTTGCCAGCGGTACGGTTTACCCGCCCCTGTCCGACATTCGCAAGGTATCGACCGCCATTGCCGTCGCCGTGGCACGCGAGGCCTGGCACTCGGGGCTGGCCCGGGCACCAGAGCCGGCGGATATCGGGCAGGTGATCACGGGCATGATGTACGACCCGACGTATTGAGCGATTGAGCCGGCAACAGTTGGCTTGCGGGCACCGCCCGGTCCGGTTACGTTGGCCGCCGGTCAGGTGACTGCGTCGAGATGTCGTGCAGTATGCCGGTGAATTTGCGCCGTCCCAGCAGGGTGAATTCGCCGATGGACAGGTACAGGGGCAGGGTCTTCCCGCTCTTGTGCCGGCCCACGACCTTGCGCCCGATGCCGATGATGTGCGGTTCACCGCCGTCCAGGTAGCGCTGCAGATAATCATCATGGTGGCTGTGGTACGGCTCGGGCATCAGTATGTTGATGTTCTGGCCATGAAGTTCACCGTCCCGATAACCGAACAGGCGTTCGGTGGCCGGGTTGGAATATTCCACACTGCCGTCCTGATCGATGACCAGAACGGCATCCGGGGCCGTCTCGAACAGGCTCTGGAAACGCTTGCGCTGCATCTCCAGCTCCGTTACCTGCTGCTCGATACGGCCGGCCATACGTGCGAAGGCCTGTGCCAGCTGCCCGACTTCATCCTGCCGGCTCTGGTCGGGCAACAGCGGTTGCCGTTCCGGCGAGTAACGGCTCATCTCGCGCGTCACCCGCTCCAGCGGTGCGATGAACACCCGAACCATCCAGACCACCACGATGGCACCGATCAGCACCAGTGGAATGATCAGCGCCGCATTCTGCCGCCGCGACTGGTTCACGTCTGACAGGATGTGCGCGCGCGGCCGGGTCAGGCTGATCAGCAGGTCGTTGCCACCGTCCGATTCCAGTGGCAACCGGCTCAGGTACGCCACCACCGGTTCATCGGCCCCCGCGGGCTGGACTTCCTCCAGCACCACACCGTGGCCCGCAGTCGGCTGAAACACGACCTCGGTGAAGTCATCCTGAATCTGGAAGCGCTGCCCGCGCTCGAAGCCAAAGGTCTTGTCCGGATCAGGATGATAAAGATAATCACCGGCCTGGTTCGCGATATACAGCGTCAGGTCGGCTGCAGCCACTTCACGGGCGGCCTCGAATACCCGGCGTATATCGATATTGACCATCACGACACCGAAGGATTTGCCATCCTTGCCCATGACCCGCAGCCCGGTACGCAGCACGGGCTGCAGCGGTTCGGCAATGCGCTCATGCTCCCGTTTCAGATCAATTGCCGACCAGGACAGCTTGCCCGGCGGGTTGTTCAGTGCCTGCAGGAAATAGCTACGGGACTGCTTCTGCTGCAATTCGGACTCGGGCACGCGCAGGACCTGGCCGTCGACCTGGATGACCCGCACCAGTTCCCGGCCCTCATCGGCCACACCTATCAGGCGCATCTCCACGTACCAGGGGTGATTGTTCAGAATGGCCGCGAACACCTCCTGCAGACGGGTTCTGGCCTGCGCGGCCACCGCGTCCTGCTCCGGTTCAGTCGCGCTGGCCTCCAGGGCGTCCACCACGGACGTAACCGCCGGGCTGCGGACCAGGAACTCGACGTCACGTTGCACCGACTCGAAAATATCCTGCAACCGGATCGACACGACCCGGCTCTCCTGCGCCAGCCGCGCCGTGGATGCATTGATAAGCAGACGGGTACCGGACTGGGTAACCGCGACACCCATGAGGATGCCGCTGATGGCCACGATGATGACCATGATCGTGGATAGCCGGGTTGCGATACGCTGGCGCACGGGAGCCTAGTTGAATGATTGTCGAGGTGAGCGATTCATGCGTTGCAGTTATACAGGCCGGTGGCCACGGCAGCCAGCATGTACCCGCCCGAGCGGACCGGACGACCCCTGTGTTCCGGACCCGCGCCGTGCAACAGGCCCCGCGTGCCGGTCATCATGTAGCATGCTCCCGGTCTGCACCTACCAGCGGGACGAAGGCGACACCGAGGATGGTTTGTTGCTGTGTCTCGCCGCGCTCGTCCTTTTCCACCAGCATCAACTCCTGGCGGCCATAGCGCTCACCGACCGGGATGACCAGCTTGCCGCCGGGTTTGAGCTGTTCGACAAGTGCCGGTGGAATATAAGGTGCTGCCGCGGTAACGATGATGCCGTCATAGGGTGCATGCTCGGGCCAGCCGGCGTAACCATCACCGATGCGAATCTCTACGTTGTAGTAGCCGAGTGCCTGCAAGCGGTCTGCCGCTGCCTCACCCAGTTCCCTGACCACTTCCACGGAATACACACGTTCGCACAGGCGCGACAGAATGGCCGCCTGGTAGCCTGAACCGGTGCCGATCTCCAGTAGGCTGTGCCCGGCTTCGGGCTCCAGCAGGTCGGTCATCAGCGCCACGATGTAGGGTTGCGATATTGTCTGGCCATGGCCGATCGGCAAGGGGCCATTGTCGAACGCCATCATGCGCAAATTGGCTGGCACAAACTGCTCGCGCGGCACCTCGGCCATGACCTGCATGACCCTCGGATCGAGTGCATCCCTGCCGATCAGGTGTCGCGTGTAGCGCACCTCGGCCTCGATTTCCCCGATCATGTCATGCTGCCCTGTTGTCATGAAACCGTCATCCTGTCCGTCGCAGCTACCGTACCTGCGTCTTCACCGGTTCGTCAATGCCGAATACGGGCGAGCGGCAGCCCCCGTTTTCACAGCCTTATAACCGCCGGGGGCTTGTTGTGGAACGCCGATGCCATACACTTGGCCGAACTGTCGATAACCCGCTCCCATTCCCATGCACAAGCCCGAGGCAGGTCCCCGCATCGAGCGGCAGCCCGCGCTGCGGCGGTCGCTGTCGCTGTCGCTGGTCACCTACTACGGACTGGGCAATATCCTGGGCGCCGGCATCTATGTCCTGATCGGCAAGGTCGCTGCGCATGCCGGTCACCAGGCGCCGCTCTCTTTCCTGCTGGCCTCGCTGCTGGCAGGCTTCACGGCATTCAGTTACGCCGAACTCTCGGCGCGCTACCCCTTCAGCGCCGGGGAAGTCGTCTATATCCAGCAAGGCCTGGGCATCCGGCTGTTGTCCATTCTGGCAGGTCTCCTGATTATCATGGCCGGCATCGTGTCGGCCGCCACCATCGCGCGCGGTTTCACCGGCTATCTGCAGATATTCACCGCGTTTCCGGACTGGGCGGCCATCGTGATACTGGTGTCCTGTCTGGGCATGCTCGCACTCTGGGGCATTACCCAGTCCGTCCTGGTCGCCGCCGTGATGACGCTGGCGGAAATCGGCGGCCTGCTGCTGATCCTGTGGGTGGCCCGACCGGGCACCACGGCCCTGCTCCACACCCTCGAATCGCTGGCGGTTACGATGGATGCGCCCCAAATACAGGGCGTCTTTCTGGGTGCATTCCTGGCCTTTTATGCCTTCATAGGCTTTGAAGACATGGTCAACGTCGCGGAAGAAGTGAAGCAGCCATCACGCAACCTGCCGCGGGCGATACTGCTGGCCCTGGGTATCTCGACATTGCTGTATTTTGCCGTGGCCGTCGTCACGATCAGCGTCGTCACGCCCGAACAACTGGCAGGCTCTGCGGCGCCGCTGGCCTTCGTGTATCAGCAGGCAAGTCATTCGGACCCGGCGCTGATCACGGTGATCAGCATGGTGGCGGTGATCAACGGGGCGTTGATCCAGATCATCATGGCATCACGTGTGTGCTACGGCATGGGCAGCCGCGGCTGGGCCCCGGCCTGGCTGGCGCGGGTGAACCCGGTCACCCGCACGCCGCTGCCGGCTACGCTGGTGGTCACGGCCCTGGTCATGCTCATGGCGCTCTGGCTGCCGATCGAAAGCCTGGCCCGGGCCACCAGCTTTTTCATCCTGCTGGTGTTTGCGCTGGTCAACCTCTCCCTCTGGCGCATCAAGCACCGCGCGACAGACGACTACCGTGGATTTTCCGTCTACCGCTGGGTGCCCGTTGTCGGGGCAGCCGGTGCGCTCGTCTTTATCGCCATGCAGACGGTCAGCAGCCTGGCCGGCTTCGCCTGATTCCGGCGAACCGGATCGCCGCGGCGGGTGGACTGCAGGGGTTTTCATGGCCCGCACGGTATCCCGTCCCCGGTTATCCCGCTATAAAATTTCTGCAGGGAGAATAACGCAGCAGACTATGCGAAAATGCACGCACTTATCACTCACCATCCAGCAGGCGGCGTTACCCGAATGACAAACACGACAACCGGTCTTCCGATACAGCGAAAAACCAAGATTGTTGCCACCATCGGACCGGCCTGCAACACGCTGGACAGACTTACCGCCATGATCAGGGCCGGCATGAACGTGGCACGCCTGAACCTGTCGCACGGCACCCTTGACGAGCACCGGGAACAGATCAAGCTGCTGCGCCAGGCCTCTGAACTGGCAAGCATCAACATTGCCATCATGATCGATACCCGCGGCATCGAAATCCGTACCGGCCGGCTGGAGGGTGGATCGGCCGAACTGCTGCCGGGCGCAGGCTTCACCCTGTTCACCGAGGATCGTCAGGGTGACGCCGCCGGTGTCTCTGTCACCTACCGCAAGCTGGCGGAGGAAGTCAGCGCCGGCACGCCCATCCTGCTCGATGACGGTGCCATCGAACTGGCGGTGACATCAGTAGACGGCAGCGCCATCAAATGCCGGGTCATCCACGGTGGCCGGCTGGGCAACAGCAAGAGCGTGAACCTCCCCGAAACCCGGCTGGCGCTCAGCGCCGTCAGCCCGGAAAACCGGGCCGATGTCGTCAGGGAGCTCGGCTTTGCCGCCGAGAACGACGTCGATTACATCGCGGCCTCCTTCATCCAGTCGGCCGACGACATCTACAAGATGCGGGAAATCCTCATCGAGAACGGCGTGAATATCCCCATCATCGCCAAGATCGAAAACAAGGCCGGCGTGGCGAATCTGCAGGAGATCGTGAGCGCCGCGGACGGCATCATGGTGGCGCGCGGCGACATGGGCGTGGAACTGCCGCTGGCCGACGTCCCCGCCACCCAGAAACTCATCATCCGCACCACAGTGGCCGAAGGCAAACCCGTCATCACCGCCACCCAGATGCTGGCCTCCATGGAGCACAACCCGAAGCCGACCCGGGCCGAGGCCAGTGATGTGGCCAATGCCATCCTGGACGGCACCTCGGCCGTCATGCTCTCGGGCGAAACCGCCGTCGGCAAGTACCCCGTGGAAGCGGTCACTACCATGGCCACCATTGCCCGGCGCGCCGAGGCCGCGCTGGGTGATTACGGCTACCTGCAGCGCATCAAGCCACATCCCTCGCACGTGGTGACCGAGGCCGTCAGCCAGGCCGCGGTCAGCATGTCCGCACACCTCAAGGCGGCGGCGATCATCAGCCTGACCGAGACCGGCTTCACCTCGCGGTTGATCTCGAAATACCGTCCGGATATTCCGATCCTGGCGATCACCTCTTCCGTGGCGGTCTCGCGCAAGCTCTCCATGAACTGGGGCGTCATCCCCATTCTTTACAACGGCGAACCCGGCGATCGCGCGCGCCTGGACTTCGCCATCGAGCAAGGCAAGGCACTGGGCTATCTGCAGGCCGGCGACATCGTGGTGTCAACCGCCGGTCACCATCAGCAGGCCGGCGGCACCGACCTGATACGGGTCATCACGCTGGGAAACTAGCCCGCATTCCCCGCCGGGCAGATTGTAGGACCTGATGAACTGAAATCATGAACATGATGCCAGTCCGGCAACGAACCGTGTGTCACAGGATGGTGTCTATTCCGGTGAGCAATGCGGGCCAGGGCAGGGAAAGGTCGAACGCACCGGTACGCGGCTGATGCCAGCCCGTTTATCACACCGGACTTGCCTCTTCGGCGCCGGGGCGACTGATGCAACCGGCAACCGCGCGGGCACACCCGTATTCCCCGGATAAAGTCCGGTTGAATTCGGCGTGCGAACGGCTGGCAACCCCTGGCCGCTGCGCCCTTGCCGTGCTGCAAACCGTGTTTACACGATTATTTTTATCGTGTTATGCCCCCTTCCCGTGTCCGCGCCTACCTCCTTTTCAGGAATTTTCCGGCGGACCCACTCAAACCAGGAATCATTCCAGGCGCTCGCAGGAGCAGTTCCAGATTCACTTTCGGGGGATTGTCAGCTGTCTGCAAGCCGTGAATGCTATACTTTCCGGTAATTCCAGCAGTGAGCGCCTTAATGACAGCTGACGCGAATGCACACCGGATCCGGCAATGAAAAAACGGTCTTTCCGGGTCATTATGCTGTTCCTTGCAATTGCCGGAATGATCGCTCCCGCAAGTGCACAAGCGGCCCGGCCTGCGCCGCGCCGTGACATCAGCCGGCGGAAAACCCTGAAATCTGTTCAAGTTACATATGTGATACCCGTTACCTACACACAAAAAAGTGCCATATGGACCAGTCCCTGACCTTTGACATCGACCTGATCCGCCGTTATGACAAGGCGGGGCCGCGTTACACCTCCTACCCCACTGCCGTGCAGTTCCATGACGGTTTCAGCGAGACCCAGTATCGCAAGTGGGTACAAAACGGCAATGAACATCCGGTCGCCCAGCCGCTCTCGCTCTATTTTCATCTGCCGTTCTGTGACACCGTCTGCTTCTACTGCGCCTGCAACAAGATCATCACCAAGAATCGCGCGCATGCCGTGCCCTACCTGGAGCACCTCCATCAGGAGATTGCCATGCAGGGCGCACTGTTTGACAACGACAGGCGCGTCGAACAACTGCACTGGGGCGGCGGCACGCCCACCTTCATCAGTCACGATCAGATGCGCGAACTGATGCGGGTTACCGGCCGGCATTTCAACCTGCGTGATGATGACCTCGGTGAATACTCCATCGAAGTCGATCCCCGGGAGGCCGATGAGGAAACGATTGCGCTACTGAGAGATATCGGCTTTAACCGCCTCAGTATGGGGGTGCAGGACTTCGACCCGGGAGTCCAGAAGGCGGTCAATCGCAACCAGTCCGAGGAAGAGACCGTGGCGGTGCTGGAAGCCGCCCGGCAGCAGGGCTTCAAGTCGGTCAGCATGGACCTGATTTACGGACTGCCGCTGCAGAGTGTTGAAAGTTTCGCGCGGACGCTCGACAAGGTGATAGCCGCCGGACCTGACCGCCTGTCGGTCTTCAATTACGCGCACCTGCCCGCCCTGTTCAAGACCCAGCGGCAAATCAACGAGGCCGACCTGCCGGCGCCGGGCGAGAAGCTGGAAATCCTGCAACACACCATCGAACGACTGGCCGAGGCGGGATATATCTATATCGGCATGGATCATTTCGCGCGGCCCGATGACGAGCTTGCACAGGCCCAGCGTGACGGCACCCTGTACCGGAATTTCCAGGGATATTCCACCCATGCCGATTGTGACCTGGTGGCGATGGGATCGACCTCCATCAGCAAGGTGGGCCAGAGTTACAGCCAGAATGAGAAGACCCTGGAAGACTATTACAGGCGGCTGGATCGTGACGAGTTGCCGGTCTTCCGCGGCATTGAACTCGATGCCGACGACGCACTGCGCCGCGAAGTCATCAACCAGCTGATATGCCAATTCACCCTGGACATCCAGGCACTGGAAAAAAACCGGGGAATCCGGTTTTCCAGCTATTTCGACGTGGAGCAGGATGAACTCCGGAGGATGGAAAACGACGGCCTGCTGGCACAGGACGTCAGCCGCATCACGATCCTCCCCGCCGGGCGGCTGCTGGTGCGGAATATCTGCATGGTGTTTGATCGTTATCTGCGCGACACAGATGGGTCACGGCGCTTCTCGCGGGTCATCTGACTGCCTACCGTATTGGTGACCGGGTTCGCAGCTGCATTCCCCCCCCATCAACAGGTTCAATGCTGTCTTCTGCATCAACTCCGGTCAATAAAGGAAATGCGGCCGCAGCATCGCTGTCTGCACGGAGGACACCCTGCACGTTATACTGCGGCGTCGCATCGAGGTGGCACAGCAAACCGGCAATCCTTGATCCCATCAGAGGTGGGCAGCCTGAGAACATCCGGCTGCTCACCACGCCTGGCCTGAACTGCGGGCACAGGTGGCCGTATCCGGTGCGGCCATCGACGACCCTGACAAGGGGACCTGAACAGGACCACTGTGTACAACAACTGGTCGGGTGAGAGGCTTTGAACCTCCGACCACCTGCACCCGTGCTACCGGCCGGTTGGTGACTGGCTGTCATTATTCATACCAGTCGTGGTGCCCGGTGCATCATTTGCAGTTCCATGCATCACGCGGCATGACAGTTCCCGCAAAACTCCCGCACGGATTCCTGTGCTGCAGACCAGGTGCCTGTGCGTTTGAGGTAGTGCAGCCGGGAAATCAGCCTTGCCGCGAATCCCGCCGCCTTTTTACAGGGTGCAGCCGTACCGGCTGGCAGCCACGCTGTTGCTGAGCCACTGCTGCTGCAGACTGCTATCGCGACTCACGGCCGCTGCGCCGAGACTGTCGGAAAGTCCCGACAGTAATGAATACGGCGAATCCGGCGCGACCGGCAATGCGTCCCGACCGGCGACGATAAAGCTGCTCCGGTCGCCGAGCCGCCGCGCGCTGCAGCGCTCCTGCAACAGGCCGGCCGCATCGAGGTAGGCCACCGGCAGTTCGACCTGGTTGCTGTTGACCTCCTCGTCCGGTGACAGGATATTGATGGTGCCGTTGATGCCCAGTTGCGAGGAGGCGTTCAGCACGCTGTTGGGTGAGCTGACGAAGTGATCGGCCACGATGGTGATGTTGCCGCCGTTGCCGCCAATGGCGCTGGCGAGGATATTGCTCGATGACAGCACCACGAATTGCGGATCGATATCCACGTTGCCGCCGTTGCCCAGCCCGCCACCGACGGCGGCCGTGATATCGCTGCTCTTCAGATACACGAGGTCGTCGGCCGTGACCTTGATATTGCCGCCATCGGCGTTGGCCGCCGCCGTCGTGATCGAGGCATTGTTCATATCCACGGTACCGAGCGCCGTGACATTGATATCGCCGGCGTCGCCGGTGCCCAGGCTTTCCGAGCTGATGGTAGCGCCGTTCGCCAGCGTCACATCATTGCCGCTGACTGTCACCGCGCCACCTGTGCCCGTGCCGGACGTCTGGCTGTAGATACCGCTGCTGAAACCGTCACTGGCCTGACCATCCAGGCTGACGCTGCCCGTTGCCGCAACCGTCAGCGCCCCGCCGTTGCCGGCACCGGCCACGCTGGTACTGATCTGCGCACCACCCTGCAGGGCAATCGAATCGAAACCGGCCGTGATATTGCCGGCGTTGCCGGCCGTGGCCGATGACACATTGACGGCGCCGCCATCCATGACCAGCACACCGCCGCTGATACTGACGGTACCACCCCCACCGGTACCGGATGCACTGCTGAACAGCCCGCTCTGCACGGCACCGGCGGAACTGTGGATAGTCAACGATTCGTTTGCAGTGACGGTGATATCACCGGCCTGCCCGGCGTTGTCGCTCTGGGTTGATACCTGCGCCAGCCCGGCCACGATCACACGCTCGCCCTGCAGGTTGATGCTGCCGGCCCGGGTGGCTGCCGTGGCGGGCGCAAGCCCTGCCACACTCTGGCTGTCACCGACGCCGGCCTGGATACGCGCCCCGTTGTCGACGTCGATATCGGGCGCGGTGACTGCAATCTGTCCGCCGTTGCCGGTACTGAAGGCATTGCTGTAGATGCCGCTGGGATCGACCGGGCCTGTGCCCGTGACCGTAACCCGGTCCGTTGCCGTGACCGTAATGTTGCCCGCGTCGCCGGCACCGAGCGACTGCGTGGCAATACTGCCGCCCGCAGTGATTTCCAGCCGGTCGACGTTCATGGTCACACTGCCGGCATCACCGGCACCAAAGGTATTCACGCGCACGGTACCATCATCGTGCAGCTGGACCAGATTCGCCGTCACCGTCAGGTTACCGCCGTTGCCTCCCACCGTATCTGCATTCAGCTCGATCGCCCCGCCGCCACCGACAGACACCGTGGTTGCATCGACCGTCACATCGCCACCATCGCCACTGTCAAAGGCGGCTGCAAACAGGCCGCTTTCCTGGTCGCCCACCAGGGAGATCGCCGGATCGCTTTTCTCTTCGATGGTGAGCGTGCCGGTCGTCACCTTTATGCTGCCACCCGGGTGGGCCGTGTAGTTGTCGGCCTGCAGGCGACCGCCCTTGTCGAGCACCACGTCATTGGCCTCGACCGTTACCACTCCGCCCGGGCCGGTGCCGAAGTGGTCCGCGGAAACCGTGGCACCGTTGGTGGCATGCAGCAAGGTCGCTGCCCTGATATCCACGCGGCCGCTGCTGCCCAGCTGACTGTCGGCAAACACCAGTGCGCTGTCGAGCACGATCTGGCCGCCGCGAATCACGACCGTGCCACCGTTGCTGCCGCTCGCATCGATGTTGCCCACGAACCCGACCCCCGGCACAAAGCGCGCGGCCACACTGCCGGGGTGTGAAACATCGACCGTCCCCATCTGACCGTAGGCTCCGGGATCCAGCGTCGAAACGTCCACCCCGACCTCGCCGGCCGCCCCGACACTGGCCACCTGGACGGTGCCCTCCGGTGCATACAACAGCGTATCCTGCGTGGTGATGTCGCCGCCCACCAGTGACAGGGTCTGGCCATTGGCCACCTGCAGGCGGGTATCCGTCACGGAAATTGCGGCCGGCGCGCCGAGAAAACCGAAGGCGCTCGGCGGCGCGCTGGTCAGGACCGAATTCCCCGGCGTGACGGCATCGAAACGGCCGCCCGTCCCAAGCACCAGGTAACCCGCGCTGCTGGCATGAAAGGACCCGCCGACGTTCAGGCTGGCATCCGGGCCAAAGATGATGCCGTGCGGATTGATTAGAAACAGGCTGGCGCCGGCGATCGATGAATTGATGGCACCGTCGACAGTCGAGACGCTGCCGCCGGTGACACGGCTGATGATGTTGGTGATAGTGGCCGGCCCGCTGAAGTTGGCGGATTCACCGCTCGCGATATCGAACACACTGAAACTGTGGAACAGATTGCCACCGAGCTGCTCCCCCAGACTCGCGGTGATATCGAAATTCGGGCCGGTCAGCGTGGTCGCCGGGGCCATCCCGACGGTGCCGTCGGTGGCAACACCGGCCCGGGCCGCGCTGCACAGGCACAACAGCAAGGACAATGCCCCGAGGATCTTGCATACTGTCAGTCGTTTGTACATAGCTTCATACGCCCGGAATAAAAATCGCTTCTTCCCTGCCTTTATCATCCCATACCAGTTATAAAAGTCTGTCACTTAATACACAGGTCTTGCGTGAATATTCACACCGGACACAGCACGCAGGGTGCGTTTTACGCACCGAAGACGGCGCCCGGAGTGCACCCTGCCCTTCCTTCTATCCATCCCCGTCTTTTTCACAACCAGTTCCCGATCAGCAGGAACGGCGCCCAGTAACTCGGGTGTTTGTAGCGCAGGTCGTCGAGAAAACCGACCTGTGCCAGCCTGAGCGCCTGTGCCTTGGAGACGTTCGGATCGGCGAGCTGCGCATAAAAATCCGACACCAGTTCCGAACTGGCCTGGTCATTGATCGACCAGAGTGTGGCCAGCGCACTGCGCGCACCCGCCTTGATCGCGACACTGGCCAGTCCCAGCGCCGCGGTGTCGTCACCGGCCGCCGTCTCGCAGGCGCTCAATGTCAGCAGTTCCACCGGGTTGTCCTCCCGGAACCAGCTGGCCCCGACGTATTCCTCGAGGTCATCCATATTGATCCTGCCATCGTAGGTCAGGATGAACGAGTCCCTGACCTTGCCGGAGAACTGTCCGTGCGTGGCGAAATGCACAATGGAATACTGCTCGTCGGCGAGCTCCTGCTGCACGACCGCCTTGCGGTAGCCCTCGTCCTGAAACATCTTGCCGCCATACAGGCCCCTGATGGCTTCCAGTTCGGAAGCCACGTACACCAGGGGCGGGAAACCCTGCACCGATTCCGTCAGTCCGTTCAGCAACAGGGTGACGTTCTCCCGCCGGATCGGCCGCGGATCGGTCAGCCGCAGGCTGGGGGTCATGGCCACGGCATAGCGGCGGATCAGGAAGTCCTTGCCGTCATGCAAGGCGGCCAACGGGACAGCGCGCAGTGCCGGGCCGGGGACAAACACCAGGGTATCGATTTCGTGACCTGCCAGGTCCTGCTCCAGCGGCTTGATCAGCCACTGGTACAACTGCCGGGCCTGTTTAAGGTACTGGCGCGTGGTGCGTTTTTCCAGGCGCTGGCGAAACTGGTGGACCTCGTTGACGAGCGTGTCGTTGCTGACCGGCACGGTGTATTTTTTCATCCCGTCGTGGAGACTCAGCAGCAGCTCGATGCGATCCGGCAGTGTGATCGGGTACAGCACCGCCGTGCCGGGCAGAATGGTGGCATCCAGGTCCTTGATGCGTGCACGCACGGCGGCGACGCAGTCATCCTGGAAATAGTCCTGCAACTCGGTGGTCTTCAGCAGCTCGACAGTCTCGCGTGCCTCGCGCAACAGCGCCTGTTCCCGCTCGCCGTCCGGTTCCGTTTCACTCTGGCGCAGCAACAGGTCGGCCAGCGCCAGGAACAGGGGTGATGCATCCTCGCGGAAGGCCGCGGCGATCGTCTCGTTGCCCGCCGTGAATTCCGCACGGATGGATTGCAGGGTCGCCGCGGCGCGCCGGTAGGATTCCAGCGCATCCCGGGGCCTGCCCTGCGCGTCCTGGATCCTGCCCTGCTGCCATTCCCAGCGGTAGCGCAATTCGGGGGCCTGGACCTGCTGGGCCATGAACACGGCCGTACCGGTCAGCGACAATGCCTCTGCGTAGCGCCGTTGCTGTTCATACAGTGCGCCCAGATAGCCGAAGGCATACGACGCGGTGCGCGCATCACCCACCGCGTCTGCCGTCGTTGCCGCGGCCTGCAGACGCTGCGCCGCATGGGTCAGAATCTTTTCCCGATTCGAGGTATTGGCTGCTAGTTTCTGTAATATAAGTGCATTTTGGATCGACAGCCACGCCCGGCTGCGCGATGAGGGCAGGCCCGATGTGGCCTGCCAGGCCTGTTCGAGCAGGATCTCCGCATTACCGGCATCCTGCCCTGAGGACAACAGGGTATCGGCCGCGCTGAGTGACGCCTTGGCCTGCAGGGACGGGTTGCCGGCCTGCCTTGCATACAGGTAACTTTCCCTGAAAAGAGACAGCGCGCCGGCAATGTCCTCACGTGCCTTTAGTACGTGCGCCAGGTTGTTGGTGAGAGACGCCTGCAGGCCGGCATCGTCCAGGGACTTCGCGTTTTCCAGCCCGTCACGCAGCACGGTCTCTGCCTCGTCGAGCTGGCCTGCCGTCAGCAGGGCCGCACCCAGCTGTCCCTGCAACAGCGCCTGCCAGGCGGGATCAACGTCCTGCCCGGCCAGCGCCAGGCGGTATTCGGCGATGGCCTGCGCATGCTTGCCCTGCAACTGCAGGGTCTCGGCCGCCTGTGCATGTGTCTGGTCCGGCGGCAGTGACGCGGAATCACCGGCGTCGACCCGGGCACACGACAGGGCTATCAGCAGTGTCAGGACACACGCTCGAACCAGCTTTGCGGAATCAGTGCAAGTCATCAGCAGTCTGTTAGAAATACTATGGAAGTGCCTGTATTGCCTGCATCAACAGCAACAGGTCAGCGGCATTGATCTGCCTGTCGGCATTCATGTCGATGTGGCCCAGCGCCTGCTGGAATTCCTGTGATGTCAGTGACAGAGCGCCGGTTACGATGCGTGTCGCAACCACGTAATCCCCCAGATTCAACACCGTGTCCGGTGCACCCCAGGGCGCGATATTGCCGTCGGCATAATCGGCAAGCGTCGGATCGTTGCCGAAGTCCAGCTCGCCTTCCACGACACCGTCACCGTTGGTATCCACGCCGGCCGGGTACACGGCCAAACAACCTGGTCCAGCGCTTATGCAGACGGTACCACTGGCCCCGTCCACCAGCCCGTCACCGTCGGTGTCGACCAGGTTCGGATCGGTTTCGCCGGGATCGACCACACCGTTGCCATTGGCGTCCTCAACACTGTCCGCAAGACCGTCGCCATCGCTATCAGCCCCCGGCAGGGTCACCTGCAGGAACTGGTCACTGCTGTTCAGGTTGACCGCCGGCTCAACCGCCGTGCCATAGCCGGTCGGCCCGGCAATATCGAACCGGTAATGACCCCTGTCGTACTTCCAGTACATGTTGTAGGTATCCAGCGTGCCTTTTTCGAATTCCGGCACGGGCGCACCGATGACCGCCTGGGTGACCGGATCGATCGGACTGGCCACCACTGTGGCCCCGTCCAGATCACCCGGCGCCAGTGCGTTGTTCACCGTGATGAAGGCCGTGAAGCGCACCACGTTGGTGTAGTTATTGGTGAAGGTCCGGGCTGTACTCGGCGTCTGCTTGCCGAAGAGGTCCACCGCGGTCACGCGCCAGTAATACTGGATGCCGTCGAGCAGACCGGCAGTGGCATCGATGGCCGTGAAGGACGTGGCGATCTCCTCGCGGCTGAAAACGATATCGCCTGCAGCGAAGGCTGGATCCGTGGCGATCTCGAGCGTGTAGGTGATCGGGTCGCCGTCCGGGTCGGTGCTGTCGGACCAGTCGAAGATGATGTTGACGTCCGGGTTGCTGTAACCGTCGGCCGGCAGGTTCAGCAGCGGCGCAACGGGTGCATTCAGGTTGGCGCTGCTGTCCTTGTAGACCAGTGAGGAACGTGTAGCCGAGACGTTCCCGGTCGCCACATCCTGCACGTAGTAGAAGACCCGGAACGGACCGTCGCCGGCATTGCCGAAGATGGCCGGCTGGGCAACATAGCCCAGACCGGCCTGGTGCGTGAGCGGGACACGCAGTGATGCCGGACCGGCACCCAGGTCGATGTCATTGTCCACCTGCAGGGTTGGCGCGGTACTGCCGCCGCTGGAGGCAGGCAGCGCGATGCCCAGTCGACGCACCTCGATCCAGGCATCCTGCACCAGGCTGTCGCTGTTGGCCGTGAGGAACAGGAAGGCGTTGTCATCGGCTGCACTGGCGCTCAGGAAGACGGTGCCGGTGGTTTTCACCACGTCCGCGACGACGCCAGTGGTGCTCGGGTTGAAGCTGGTGCCCGGCGCCACGCCGATATATTGCGACCTGGCCAGCAGGCCGTCCGGCGTCGGGTTGGAACCGGTCGCATCCGGCAGCGCGTTACTGGCCGCAAGTATCGCCGGATCCAGCGGATCGAAGTCGTTGTTGTCATCCAGCAACGGATGTTGCGCCGCCCTGTCGGCATAGGTCGGGTCGAGCCCGCCGGCGCCCTCGATTTGCGTATAACTTTCGACCTTCCCGGTCGCGATCTCGAAGATCTCTTCCAGGTTGTAACCCTGCTCCGCCGCCTTGAAGAACTCTTCGATAAACATCTCGCCGGAACGCAGCAGACCACCGGGCACCAGCGTGGTCGGCACCGGCTCCAGCGGGCCGCGATAGGATTCCTCGCCCGGCGCCGCACTGGCGAAGTTGATGCGATTCGGTCCCTTGAGATCCTGCAGCCAGCTGCCCGAGAAACAGGTGCCGATGACCGTGATCACCGGCTCCGCGAAGGCCGGGTTCAGAGCCTTGACGTTGATTTCCAGAGTACCGATCCAGCCCGCCAGTTCGGACGAGGTAATGGTGTCCGCCCCGAGGTAGAAGGTGCCTTCGTCCTGCAGCGCATTGTTACTGGCGTGGTCGCCCAGCGCGATGGTCAGGGTCCCCGGCAGGGCGGCCATTTTGGTGACCAGCGGGCTGGCCGGATTCGTCAGCAGGTCCTGGATGGTGGCCTTGTCCGGCACCTCATCGATGCCGGTCATCGCATCCGGACCACCACCAAATGTATCGACGATGTCATCCTGGTTGGTGTCGAAGTTGTAGTAATAGATATCATCCGGGTTCAGGCTGCGCGCCGTTAGCACATTGTAGATGCGGTTCATGGTCAGGTTATGCGTCTGCCGGCCGGCGTCATCGCCGGTCACCAGTCCTTCGACCAGCAGTGCATAGCCGGGTGAATCGCCCACCTGTACGATGCGGTTGTCCGTGCTGGTCTGCAGGTTGACGACCGTGCCACCGAGGAACTGCGAACTGCAGGACAGGCCGGACGCGGTACCCGGTGCCGCACCCGGGCTGGCGGTCGCCAGGAAGTCGGCCTGCAGTGCATAGGTACCGGGCTGGTCGAAGTTGAATGACCCGCCCAGTCCGGTAATAACGTTCACCACGTCCGTCACGTTCACGAAACCGACACTGTCCGTATGCAGCAGCAGTTCCTGCACCGTCTGGTCAGGCGCCGTCATGCGCAGGCAGATATCATGCCGGCTGAGGTCGGCACCCGGATCGGCCAGGACACTCAGGTCGATGTTCATGCTGATGCTGCCGCCGGACTGGATGCTGGAGGTCGAGGGCGACAGGTTCAGTTGCGTGTACAGCGCGGTACCCGTGAAGTAGGTGAAGGTAATGCTGGTTACCTGGCTGACGTTGCCGGATTCATCCGTAGCGCGGAGACGCAGCCTGTAGACACCCTGCTCGACAAACGGGTTGGTCGCCAGAGCCAGTGACCAGTTGGCCCAGTTGTCCATGGTGCCTGTCTTCAGCCAGGTCTGGTTCGGTGTCAGCCCCTGGAATACACCGGCATTGTCGATCTGGATGTATTGGCCGGTGGCGACATCCTGAAGTTCGATTTCCACCTGGCGCACACCCGAACCACCGGCCTCGTCGGCGGCCGTGCCGTTTATGGGTACCAGTGCAGTATCAACCATGGCACCGCCCTGGTAGGGCGAAGCCGGGTCGATCTGCACGGTCGGCGACTCGACATCGACGAGATAGCTGACCGTCTGTACCGAGCTGCAGTTGCCCTGTGAATCACATGCGATGAAGCGCAGGTTCGTGGTCGTGGTTTGCGAACCACCCAACGCCTCGATGATGATGGCACCGGTGTACAGTGTCGAGGACGTGGTCGGCGTACTGCCATTGGTGGTGTAGTAGATTGCGGCACAGTCGTCGCAGCTCAGCGTGACCAGCTGGTTGGCGCTGTAGCTGCCACCCGGGAGCGAGGCAGCCGGCGCGGTAAAGGACGTGTACACCGCACCGTAGTTGGTACCACTGCCGCCCACATCCTCGAGGTGGGCGCCGATGATCAGGGCATCGAGGTTCAGCGCCACGGCGCGGGGCGCGCCGCCGCCCAGCCCGTCATCGAGTTCGGCGTCATTGGCAGTGATCTTGCCGCGCTGCAGCCAGCTTCCACCGGCCAGCCTGAATACATAGCCGGCACCGGTGTTGCTGCCGGCCTCGTCGTCACCCGGCGCACCGACCAGCAACTGGTCGCCGAACAGGGCGATGGATTCACCGAAGCGTGCACCCGCGCCGGCATCGCTGGCATAGCGCTTGCCGTTGTCGACCCAGGTGCTGCCGTTCCAGGTCCAGGTGTTGATGGCGCCGGCATCGACCCCCATGACGGCATCCCCGGCCGAGCCCGCCGCGATGGTGTTGCCGAACAGCGCCACGGCACTGACCGGACCCGGCAGTTCATTCAGAACCTGCTGCTGGGTCCAGCCGCCGCTGTTGGCGAAGACATAGGCATCGGAAGTCAGGTCGGCCGCCACGATGGTGTCGCCGTACACATCAAGGCTGCGGCCGAACCGGTTGGTGATGCTGCTGGCAACCAGCGTTTGCTGGCGGGTCCATGTCGTAGTGAAATCGAACACCTCGACCACGCCGGCATCCGCGAGCGGTATCGACATGATGGTGGCCGCGCGCCCCGGCACGCCCACCGCGATGCGGTTGCTGTCGATCGCGACCGCCGTGCCGAAGTCATCATTCGCCGCCGGCGCCTGGCCGGTCAGCTGCTGCTCCTGGATCCAGACCGTGCCGATACGTTTGAAGGTATAGGCCGCGCCACTGTTCACGAAGGTACCGTTCCGGTGCGGCGCACCGACCACAATGCGGTCGCCGCTGATATCCACCGACCAGCCGAAGTGATCGTCATTCGCCGCATTCGAGGCCAGCAACTGCTGCTCCAGCAACCAGCTGTCAGCGTTGCGCCGGTAGACATAGGCCGCCCCCTTGTTGTCGTTCAAGGCAACCGAATGGTCATGGAACGGCGCACCGACGACCAGGGTGTCGCCGCTGACGGCCAGCGCGATGCCGAACTCCGCGTCGACGGTCCGGTCGAAGGCCACCAGCTTGTGTGCCGGGTTGGTACGGATCCGGAAGGTATATACAGAACCGGAATCGTTCAGGCCATTGTCGTCATCCGCCGTCGCACCGATGGCAATCCGGTCGCCATCCAGCGCGACCGCCCGGCCGAAGCGGTCGTTCAGGGCCGCATCCGCCGCACTGATGATCTGCTGCTGGTTCCAGACCGTGCCGGTGCGCTGGAACACGTAGCCCAGGCCGGAGACGAAGTTCGGGATAGGATTGAGGCCATCGAAGGCACCGGCCAGCACCGTATCGCCTTCGATATCCACCGAGATGCCGAATTCCTCGCCGGCCACGGCATTCGAGGCGACCAGCTTCTGCTGGTGGCTCCAGCTGCCGGTCACGGGATCGCGGGCGAAGACGTGGGCCGCGCCCGAGCCCGGGTGGCTGCTGTCGCGGAACCGTGCGCCGACCACGATGGTGTCACCCTCGATGTCCAGCGCACGGCCGAACAGGTCGGGCTTGTCGATGGTCGGTTTCAGCAGCGCCTGCCGGTAGACCCAGCTGCCGCCGCTGTATGCATAGACCAGCGCCACGCCCTGCGAGACCGGCCCGTTTGCATAGGGTGCACCGATGACGAGGCGGTTGCCCTGCAGTGCCAGCGCGGCGCCGAAGTCCGAGCCGTTGGCGGTTTTCCCCGTGATCAGACTGACCTTGCCGGAGTCGACACTCGCCGTCTGCGACCAGCTGCCGGCATTCTCCTCGAAGATGTACACGCGGCCGTTATCGGTACCATTGATGTCCGCGCCCGGCGCACCGACCGCGATGCGGCCGCCGCTGAGCGCAACCGACTGGCCAAATGCATTGCCGGCACTGCCGGAACCGTCAGTGATCAACAGCGCCTGTGTGGCAATGTATGACGGATTGAAGACATGCACCTCGCCCGCGCCCGGCGCACCCACCACCAGCCAGTTGCCGTCCCAGGCCAGGCTGGCGCCGAACCGGTCACCCGCCGAGCGTGTGCCGGGTTTCACCAGGCGAGTCAGCTGCTGCCAGCCATTCGTACCACGCCGGTAAACGGCGACGGCACCGCTCTGGATGCCGGTATCGGGCAAGGCCCCGTCGAAGTCGTCTGGCGAACCCACGACCAGGATGTCATCGCGCAGCACGATTGCGCCACCGAAGCCGGCACCGGTATCGGCATAGAGGGTCGCACCGTCCTCATCGGTCACCTTGTCTTCCGGCAGGAAGCCGGTGCCGTCCAGGAAGTTGACCACCAGGTTGGACTGGCTGGCGGTGCCGGTACCCAGCAGCGGGTCGCTGTTGGTCACCGTGACGTAGTTGATGATCTCCTTCGTGATCAAGGGCGTCATGATCTCGATAGCCAGCGAGACCGTGGCACCCTGTGCCAGTGCCGGCAGGCTGCAGACCGCGGTCGGGTTCTGCCCGGCCTGGAAGTCGCTGCAATCCCAGCCGGCGCCGCTCGGGTCCTGCATGTCCGTGATGAAGGCGTCTTCATCGACAACGCTGGTCAGCACCAGGTCGGTCGCCGGCGCGGCACCCACGTTGGTGATGTTGATGGTGTAGATCAGGGTTGAATCCGCCAGCACGATCTCCGGCAGGGGTTCGAAGGTGATGGCGAAGTCGCTGCCGATGCCGACCGTGGTCACCGAAGCCAGGCCCTGGTGCTGCGCGGTGTCGGTCGCGGTGAACTCGATCAGACGCGCCGTCGGGTCCGGCACCGTATTTGAATTCAGGTAGCCGACATAGTTGCTGGTTAGCACCTGGATGTAGTTCGCCTTGCTGACATTTCCCGTCAACAGCTTGTAAGTCGTGGTGGACGAGGGATCGACCGCGATACCCAGTAGATTGAGCTGCGCCGTATCGACGGTCAGTTCGTCGCCCGGCGCCGGGTTGCTGATGGTGATCGCCAGTTGCGACAGGTTGATGCTGTCAACGTCCAGGATATCGGCATCGCTGTCGGCAATCGGCTCTGCCGTTACCGAGCCGGGTGTGAAGCGGGTGGTGAATCCCGTGCCCGGATCGGTGCCGTTCAGGTCAACAACCGGGGCAGCGTCGACGTCGATGGTGGCCATTGCTGGGATGCTGGTATTGTCACCGTCATCGGTCACCGTGATCTCGATGGCGCGTGCGTCGTCCGGCGTCGACAGCTGGGTATTCCTGAAGCGGACCGCAGCGAGTGCGGCCTGGTAATCGGCCGCACTGGCATTACCCGACAGGCCGACACTGGCCGTGCCGGCACCGGTGATGGTGATGCCGCCGGGTACGGCACCGACGTTCAGGACGTCACCGGTCTGGGCAGTGTTGATCGTGATCGTCGCGGCCGTGATTTCGGCGCCGTCATCCGTGATGCTGACATCGCTGTCGACGACGGCAACGGCAGCGGCGCCCTGCCCGGCAACATACGTCCCGAGATAGCCAGTGCCGGTCGCCGCGCCCGAGCTGTCATCGGCATCCAGATCCAGCAGCGGCGGATCGTCGGTCACCAGGATGCTGACCGTGGCGAACGCGGCCGTGCTGACCAGGTCGTTGTCGTCATTCACCACGAAGGCAATCGAACGCGGGGTCACATTCAGCCCGGGCAGGGTGTTCTCGAACTGGATCAGGTCCAGCGCCTGCTGCCACAGGGCGGTCGCGGCCAGCGGCGAGCCGTTCAGCACGATGTAGGTGCCGGCCTCGGTCGCGGTGATGCCGGCCGGCAGGTTCGCGGCCGTGCCCTGGATGGACAGCAGGTCGCCGGCCTTCGGGTTGGTGATGGCGATGGTCGCACTCTTCATGTCCGGGCTGTCGGGATCCGTGATCACCGCCCCGCCGGTCAGCAGCACCGGACCGGAGCCCTCGGTAAAGGCCGTCGTGTAGCCCGTGGCGCCGCCGGCCACACCGTCGAGGTCCAGTGCCGGCGCATCATTCTGCGCCGTGACCGTGATATCGACATTACCCTGGTGAAAGAACGTGCCGTCGGTTGCCTCGTACACGATGGTGGACTCGGCCCCGGAGAAATCCGGGTTCGGTGTGTAGACGATGGCAAACTTGCTGGCACTGATCGATGCCGTGCCATTGACCGGCGGTGTGACGATGCTGCTGATGGTCGGCTGGGTGCCGTCCGGATCAATGTCGTTCGCGGTCACGATCAGCGCGTTGTTGAGCGTGTCCTCGGCCACGCTGAAGCTGTCATTCGTGACCGTGAAATCGCTGTTGACGGCCGTGATGGTGATGGTGGCAGATGCAACCGGCGAGTTGGCGAGCCCGTCATTGACCACCACCGTCACTGTCCGCGTGGGCGGGATATTCGGCTGGCTGGAGCTGTTGTCGTAGCGCACCAGCTGCAGCACGGCAAGATAATCGGCAACTGGCGCGGCACCGGACAGGGTGATAGTGGTGCCGCCTTCAACAGCGAGGATATTGTTGTTAATCAGGTCAATCGCCACCTGCCCGCCCGGAATCGTCAGGGTGTCCTGGGCCGTGGGGCTGGAGATCATAAGGGTCGCGCCCTGGAGGTCGACGGAATCCGCGTCCACCAGGCTGGCATCCGTGTCGACGATGCCAATGCCCCCGCCCCCCTCCGTAAAGCTCGTCGAGAAATTGATGCCGGCGACGCTGCCGTCGAGGTCCAGCAGCGGCGCATCGTTAGCCGCGGTGATGACGAGGCTCACCGTCGCGGTCGCCGAGGTGTTGCCGGCCAGGTCGCTGATGGTATAGGTGAAGCTGTCGCTCGTGTTCTCAAAACCGTCGTGAGTGTAGTACACCGTGCCGTCATTGTTGACCACAATCGGCACCGCGGCATTCACCGGAGGGCTGGTGATAACAATCGAGGTCAGATCGAGATCGCCATTGGCATCGGAATCGTTGGCGGCCAGGTCGATGACCTTGCTGGCACCCTCGGCCAGCGTATCGGTGTCGTTGTCGGCAAATGGCGGCAGGTCGAGATCGAACACATAGGCCGATCCGGAATCAGTACCATTGTCATCATCAGCAACCATACCAAGGATTACCGTGCTACCATCGATTGCACGACCGAATCCAAAGATATCATCCACTCCACCATCATTTGCCACCAGCTTCTGATACTCGCTCCAGTTACCCTGGGCATCACGAATAAACAGATAAGCTGAACCGGGGCCAAGCGGACTGGCCGCAGTACTTTCCGGGGCACCTATCAGCAGGCTGTTTCCGTCAATGGCGACTCCCCTGCCGAACGCCTGCTCTGCCGTGCCATCACTGGCCAGCAGTTTGGCCTGTTCACTCCAGATGGTGCCGTTACGAACAAAGACATACGCCGCACCGGAATCATTACCCAGAGCATCGTGGGCTGACGCACCAATTACGGCTGTATCTCCATCAATTGCCAGGTCAAGCCCGAAAACATCATCTGCCGCACCGTCACTGGCCAGCAGCTTGGCTTGCTCATTCCAGACGACGCCGCTGCGCACAAATACGTACGCGGATCCCGAACTACTGCCCAGATCATCATCACGCATTGCACCAACCAGCACTGTTTCACCGGAGATATCAACATAGCGCCCGAAAAAGTCGGTCGCCGCCCCGTCGCTGGCCAGTAGCTTGGCCTCCTGGCTCCATACGGTACCGCTGCGCACGAAAACGTAGGCAGAGCCAGACGCGCTGCCTGAATCATCATCGCCAATGGCACCGACCACTGCCGTATCGCCCTGGATGGAAACAGCTTCGGAACCGAATGTATCACCCGCCGCACCATCACTGGGCAGCAGCTTGGCTTGCTCGCTCCAGGTCGTACCGGTACGGACAAACACATAAGCCGCGCCCGCATCAGTACCAAGCGCGTCATGTTGACCTGCACCAATCAGTGCCGTATTGCCATCAAGGGAAACGCCGAACCCGAACAGGTCATCCGCTGCACCGTCGCCAGGAACTAACTTGTCCTCCATATTCCAATTGCCCTGTGCATCCCGGACATAAACGTATACCGCGCCCGAATCATTCCCCAGAACGTCGTTGTAGGGCGCACCTATGAGAGCAGTATCATTATCGATGGAAAGGCTGATTCCGAACGAATCGCCCGCGCCACTATCATTCGCCAGGATCTTGTAATGCAGAGCGGCGACCGTATCCGGATTGTCGTTGATATTGTTCGGATCGGTGCCGGCGCGGAACTCGGCCAGGCTGTCGTAGCCGTCGCCGTCGGGATCAAGACCGGCATCGGACGGATCGAGCGGATCAAAACCGTAGGCGATCTCGAACGAATCCGGCATGCCGTCGTTGTCATCGTCCGGGTCGGCGTTGTTGCCGATGCCGTCACCGTCGGTGTCGGTGTCCTCGGTCGGATCCAGCGGGAAGGCGTCACTACCGTCAGGAGTGCCGTCATCGTCATCGTCCGGGTCGGCATTGTTGCCGATGCCGTCGCCGTCGGTGTCGGTGTCCTCCGTGGGATCCAGCGGGAAGGCGTCGCTGACATCCGGCGTACCGTCGTCGTCGTCGTCCGGATCGGCGTTGTTGCCGATGCCGTCGCCGTCGGTGTCCACGGTCTCGGCCGGGTCGTTCGGGAAGGCATCGAGGTCATCACGCACGCCGTCACCATCGGTATCGGGTATGAAGAGCGGATTATCCGCGTAGAAGGCGTCTTCTGCTGCGTTGGTGTCGCCAGCCACCAGATTCGTGGCAACGGAACTGAACGCTACATATCGGGCATCGGCAGTGATGACAGGTAGCCAGCTGTTTCCATCCCCCTGGAAACCAAGCGAATCGACGCTGACCCTGGAGATGGCGCCGGTGACGATATCCTTGACGAAGGCGTCCCAGGCGGCGTTGGTGTCGCCGGGAACCAGGTTCGATGCATCGCCCCAGAACACGTAGTATCGGCCATCGTCACTGGTAAACGCGCGGGCGCTGTCGAGATTTGACTCGTTGCCGGCACTGTCCTCGCTGATCCTGCGGGTAATGCCGGTCGATCTGTCCTTAACGAACACGTCCCGGTTGGCCGAGACGTCGCCGGATACCAGGTTGGTGGCAAAGGACTCGAAGGTGACGTACCGACCATCAGCACTGATGTGTGGCGACAGGGAGATACCGTTGCTCTCCGCATCCGCACTGTCCGTGCTGATGCGGATTGCCGCCCCGGTCTGGGTATCCTTGACGAACACATCATGCACACCGTTCCCGTCGCCGGATACCAGGTTGCCCGCATCCGAATAAAACGTAACGAAGCGGCCATCTGCACTCGCTTCCGGCTCGTAGCTGCCGCCATTTGCCTCTGTGCCGGCACTGTCTTCGCTGATACGAATGGTTATGCCGGTCTGCAGATCCTTGCGAAACACGTCGAACGATCCGTTGTTATCCACGGCCACGAGGTTGCTGGCCGATGAATGAAAGACCGCATACCGGCCATCGCCGCTTATCCCGGCGGCATTACTCTGGCCGGTTGCTTCATTACCCGTCGAGTCGGTGCTGACCCGTGTCGTCGTCCCGGTCTGGCGGTCCTTTACGAAGACATCCGATTCCACGTTGGTATCGCCGCCAACCAAGTTCGTAGCCAGCGAGTCAAACACGACATAACGGCCATCATCGCTCATGCGGCCAAAGCCGGTTGTGGCGTCTGCTTCGTTGCCCGCGCTGTCGGTGCTGACGCGCGTCGTGATACCGGTCTGTACATCCTTGATGAACAGGTCTTTCACGCCATTGGCATCACCGGCTACGAGATTGGTCGCATCGGAGGCAAACAGGACATAGCGGCCATCCGGCGTGATGTCCACTACCCGGGTATCACCCCCACCGCCGGACTGCAGTCCGGCGCTGTCTGTGCTGATACGCCGCGGGCTGACCGGTACGCTGGCCGCACTCAGCGGGTCGGACCCGAACTGTACCTCGGCGCCATCCCAGATGCCGTCACTGTCGGTGTCCGGGTTATTGGGGTCGGTATCACTGCCTACGTCGTAACTGTAGGGATCAAGGCCGTTGACTTCCTCGAAATCCGTCAGGCCATCGTCGTCGCTGTCGGTGTCATTGATGTCGGTACCGAGCGCGGTCTCGACATCATCGCGCAGCCCGTCGCCATCGGTGTCGGGGAAATAGGCTGGATTGCTGGTGCGGAAGATATCCTGCTGGCTGTTGCCGTCGCCCGCCACCAGGTTGTCGGCCAGCGACTGGAAGACCACGTACCCGCCGTCGGCGCTAAAAGCCGGCAGCGCACTGTCGGCATTGCCTTCCACGGCGAGTGCGTCGACGCTGACCCGGGTCGTCATACCGTTCGTGCGGTCCTTGACGAAGACGTCGGACACCCCGTTCGTATCCCCAGCCACCAGGTTACTGGCGGCCGACTGGAACGCAACGTAGCGGCCATCGGCACTGACGGCCGGCAGATTGTTACTGGACCCGTTGCCTTGTGCACCTGTGCCGTCGGTGCTGACGCGGGTCGTCATGCCGGTCAAGGTGTCCCTGACGAAGATATCCCAGGTCGCGTTGCTGTCGCCGCTAACCAGGTTAGTGGCCAGCGAGGTGAATGCCACATAACGTCCATCGCCGTTGATGGCGGGGTTGGTGCTGTTGAGGTCGCCCTCGGTACCGGTGCTGTCGACGCTGACACGGACCGTGCTGTCGGTCTGGGTATCCTTCAGGAACACATCGGGTACGGAATTACCGTCGCCTGCCACCAGGTCGCTGGCGAAGGAAAAGAATGCGACAAAGCGGCCGTCATCGCTGATGGCGGGCAGGTAGCTGCTGCCGCCGGTGGCCTGGCTGCTCCCTGAACCGGTGCTGATGCGGGTGGTGGTGCCGGTTTGCGTGTCCTTGAGAAAGACATCGTACATACCGTTGGTATCGCCGGCCACCAGGTCGCCGGCGATGGAATAAAACGCTACGTAACGTCCGTCAGGGGTGATAACCGGCTTGTAGCTGTTGCCAGTGGCTTCGCCGCTGAGACTCGTGGTACTGACCCGCGTAGTTATACCGGTCTGGATATCCTTGAGAAAGATATCGCGCTTTCCGTTACCGTCGCCGGACACCAGGTTGCCGGCATCGGACTCGAATACCACGTAGCGCCCGTCCGCACTGATCGCGGGGGCATAGCTGCCGCCATTCCCCTCCGCGCCACTGCTGTCGGTACTGACCCGTACAAGCGTGCCGGTCAGCAGATCCTTTCGGAACACGTCCCGGCTGCCATTGCTGTCACCTGTCACGAGATCGGTTGCATCCGATTCGAACACGACGTAACCGCCGTCACTGCTGCTACTGCCAAACCGATCGTCACCGCCGTCCTCGGTGCCGGCGCTGCTCGTGCTGACACGCAGCGGACTGCCCGGTACGCTCGCCGCACTCAGCGGATCGGAACCGAACTGCAACTCCAGACCATCCCAGAATCCGTCGCCGTCGGTGTCGGCATTGTTGGGATCGTAATCGGTGCCTGCAGTGTAGTTGGTCGGAACACCGTCGACATTGACTTCGAAGAAATCGGTCAGCCCGTCGCCGTCGGCATCCGCATCGTTGGCATTGGTACCCAGGGTGGTTTCCAGAGTGTCTTCCAGGCCGTCACCGTCGGCATCGGCCAGCAGCACCAGGGAATGCACAAAACCGGTGCCAATGCCGGCAACACCGCTGAGGCCGGGAATCTGCACCGGTGAATCACACGTTGGTCCACAAGCACCCGCATCACCGATTTCGCCACTCAGGTTATCGCCCCAGGCCCACACGGTACCGTCGGATTTCAGCGCAAGGGAATGAAAACCACCGGCGGAGATGGCCACCACGCCGGTGAGCGACGGCACCTGGATGGGCGAATGTACATCGGTGGGGAAGGCACCATCTCCCACTTGCCCGTACTGGTTGTCCCCCCAGGCCCACACGGTGCCGTCGGCTTTCAGGGCCAGTGAATGGAAGGCGCCGGCGGATACAGCCACCGCATCCGTCAGCACGCCAACCGGAAAATCCGTGTCCGTGGGCGCGTTGTTGTCTCCCAACTGGCCGTCGCTATTATCTCCCCAGGTGATGACTGTTCCATCCGTGAGCAGCGCCATGTTGTGGAAGCCACCCGCGGCCACCTGCGTCGCGAAGACTCCAACACTGATCTGCAGGGGTGTATCACGGCCTGCACTGAGATCGCCCAGTTGCAGTTCGGTGTTGTCACCCCAGGTCCAGATGCTGCCGTCCTGCGTAATGGCAATGCTATGAGCGAATCCTCCCTGTGCCTGGATAACATTGCCAAGCACCATCACCGGAGTCGGGCTGTAAGTGGGGCTATTGCCGTCCCCTAACTGGCCATTGGTATTTTCACCCCAGGCATAGAGTGAACCGTCTGCCGAAATGGCCATGCTGTAGTTCTGGCCACGGCCGATAGAAACGGCGTCGGTCAGCGTGGATACAGTGACGGGCACATCCGATGGCGCCGTGCCACCGTCACCCAGTTGCCCGGAGAAATTATTTCCCCAGGAACGCACCGTGCCGTCGGTATGCAGGGCCAGGGTGTGGTTACCGCCACTGATCTGTGTAATACCGGAATAACCGCTGATCCGTTTTGGTACGTTACTGTCCGTGGGACTGTTGCCGTCACCCAGTTGACCGTTGTTATTTTCGCCAAAGGTAAACACGGCGCCGGGCCCATCGGACAGGCTGGCGACAAAGACGTCATGGGGGTCGACGCCCCCGGCGTGGGCGGGTTGTGCTGCATGCTGAACCGGCAAATCCGTCGATTCTGTTTCTCCGGCAACCAGTGGGCCACCCGTGGGGGCCACGCCAACGCCGTAGATGTAATCGTTATCACTGCCGCCGAAGTAACTGCTGTGCACCCGGGTACCGTCCAACCGGTATTGACCGATCATGCCGTCAGAGCCGCCACCTCCATAGGTGGGCTGATAAGCAATGGGGGTTACAGGGAAATCAGTAGATGCAGTGAAGCCCGCCACGAAGACTTTAGCGGTGAGATCCTGTATCGCGATGGCCTTACCGCTATCTGTGCCGCTGCCACCCAGATAGGTTGCGTATTGCTTGACGCCGGCGGCATTGTATTTCGCCAAAAAGGCATCACCAGCACCCCCGTAGACAGTCTGGTCCGCACCGCCGGTGGCTATACCGGTGGCACTGCTGGTAGCACCCGTAATATAGGCGTTATCGGAGCCATCCACGGCCACGCCGTAGCCAACATCGTCACCCGTGCCGCCCAGGTAGGTGGAATAGTTCAGACTGGTACCGTTAGGGTTGACGATAGTAAAGAATGCATCGCGCGTACCACCGCCGTTAGTGCCCTGGTCCGGGGTGCCGGCCGTGGGAAAAAGGCTGGAATCCGTCTCGCCCACCACGTAGGCATTGCCGAAGCTGTCGACGCCGACAGCGTGACCGGATTCATACGGGCCGCCGCCGTCACTGCCACCCAGATAGGTGAAATAAATCAGCGAACCGGAAATGTCATACTTGGCCACGAAGGCGTCCTGAGTCCCGGCTATAGCGGCCTGGAAGGGCGTGAGTTCTACCGGCGTGTTATAGGTCAGCACATCGGATGACTGCGTGTAACCTGTCACGTAGACATTATTGCCAGTATCGTCCAGCGCCAGACCCAGGCCGTGGTCGTTGCCGGTACCACCCAGGTAAGTGGAGAAAAACAGGGTATCCGCGTGCCGGTTCAGGCACGCAACCACGACGGAATCCAGTCCCTGGTTGGCCGCCTGCTCGGGATTTACCGTGGGAAAATCCGTGGAGCTGGTTCGCCCCACCACGCAGGGCCTGCCCAGGGCATCGACGCGGATATCCTCGCCGCGATCAGCACCCGTGGTACCCCCCATCGTGGTTGAATACATGATGTTACCAAAGCGGTCGAAACCGGTAATCAACATGCGGGTACCGCTGCCGCGATCTCCGGGTCCCAGACCACCCACCAAAGGAAAATCACCCGAGCCTGTCAGACCCACCACATAGGCATTGCCGAAGGCATCCACGTCCATCTTGAAGCCGCGGTCGACGTTGGTGCCGCCCCAGTAGGTGGAATAATTCAATACGGGATCGATGATCAAAGCCCTGGCCTGATCGTAGTGAGCCAGCTGGAAACCGATGCGGTCTTCGGCCAGTTGCACAAATTGTCCCTTTACCGGTGTGCGTTGCCCGTCGGTTTCCTGGTACACCACCGGTGGCTGCATCTGCACATGACTGTCATCCCCCATGGACAGGTACAGGGCACCCTCTTTATCCACACGTAGGGAATCAACGCCGGTAAACTGCAGTTGAATTTGCCCGGGATCTTCACCCGGCGCTACCACGAAGTCGTATTCCAGCTGCCCCTGCCGGGTGCCGTAGTACACCACGTCGATACCCGGATACACGTCCTGGTAACGCACGGCGCGATAACTCTTTATGCCTTTGCGCCACTTCGCGGGGTCGTTACCGACGAGGTAATTGGATACGCCGGGCAGCGGGTCCTCAGCCTGTACCGCTGCCGAGAGATCGGCTCCCAGCATCTGCATGCGCAGCGTTGCGGTACCAGGACCTGCTTTTTTTCCGGCTTGCGCATGCCTGCCATACGCAACTGCCATGGCCTTTTGCAAGTCGAGCACCGCTTCGCCGGGGGTCAAATACAGGGTGTAGCCCTGACCCCGGGCGAGGAAGTTGACCTGGGTATCAGTCTGGCCACGGTTGCGCTCAAAACGCAACGGCAATTTGGCGAGGGACGCCTGCAAGGCGTTGCGTTCCGCAACCGGCATTTGCGCGGTTTCCGGCACGGCGGAATGACGCACGGCTTCAGTCGCGCCATCGCCCGGCACGGCGGTCGGCGTGCCATCCACCAGGTCGATGACAGGTAACACAATGGCCGCCGCACAGATAGCAGCCAGACATGCGGCAAGAAAGCCCGGCTGTCTGTACGTGTTCATATGGCACCCTTGTGTCGGACCTGTCCGGGAACAGGCAGGGATAAGTCAGGAGCGTCTGTTGTTTTTGCGGCAGGAATGTCTGGTGCAACTGCACAACCAAGGGAATAGATGGCCTCCCCTCCAAGTGTGACTTCATGGTCTGTATAGAATACAGCCTTATACACCGCAAACCCCTCCTTTTTGTTATCGTTTTTCGATCAACAACACGCCCTGCCCCGGTGGAACCGAGCTTCTATAAGCAGATCGCAATTACACATGCCACTGAATCGGTGTGAAACACCTATCAGGATAGCAGGTTTTTTCTTATAAATTATGTTGGAACGATTACCTCGTGTAGCTAGTACTGATGTATTAGTACTGGATATATTCCCCTTGTATTCAACAGCATTGGGCGCCTTCCATGGCGCCCCCCACAGCGTGGTGCGCCCCGGCAAACACCACCGGATGACGCCTGCCATGATGTAATCATACATCTTAGCAGCCATCATCCTCGACCTCGGGCTTGCCCGTATCCGGGTCAACCACCACCTCGCCCTCGGTATCGGTAACCACCGTCCCGGTAAACATCATGTGCTCGACACGCTCGAACTGCTGCTCCATGGCCTGAGTCACCTGCACATCTGTCAGGCCCTCGTAGATCATGACGCGCTGGCGTTCCTCTTCCATTTGAATCTGGGCCGGCGTCGGGTTGAACAGTATCTTTTCCTGCCAGCTGCCTGCAGCCGTTACCGGGCGGGACAGAATGGCTGAAATGATCACCAGTCCTGAAATTATGATTGTCTGTTTCATGGCGGCTCTCCTCTCGTGTGTTTGTTTTCTACTGCGTTGAGTACACAGTAAGAGAATCCGGCCCGGGTGGCTGTGAAGGATGACGGGCCGAATCTGTGACAAATTCACATCAGGCGCCGCGCTGGCCGTATACCGGCCGCGGCATCGGAATCCGGGTTGCAACGCGCCGTATTTTCCCGGGCTTTCGCTTCGCCTCACCCGTACCACGGGTGCTATAGTTGCGCCTCAGGCCGGCAAGGGCCCGGGATATCACAACAATCACAGAACGAGTGGACCGTGCGCCAAAAAATAACCACACAGCAAGCTGGTGGACGACCGCTGCTACGGACCGTGTCCGTATACGGCGGCCTGGTCGCGCTGCTGGCCATGGATGCGGCGCTGGCCGCCCCGCCTCCCACCTTCCAGCAGCAGCGACCCGCCGACGAACCCCTGGAGCTGCCGGCCTTCGAGCCTGAAACCCGGCCTGCGCCGCTGCAACTGCCGCCACTGCCTGCATTGCAACCGGACGCCGGCCTGTCGAAACAGGCACGCGTGTTCGTCAAAGGCTTCAGGCTGGACGGCAACACCATCTTTACCGACGAGCAGCTGGCCGAGGTCACCGGGAGTTACACGAATCGGGAAATCAGCTCGGGGGAATTGCAGGAACTGCGCTACCGCCTGACGCTGTATTACGTCGAGCGCGGCTACATCAATTCAGGCGCGATCATCCCGGACCAGCAGGTGAGCGACGGCATCATTACCCTGCAGATCATCGAGGGTGAACTCAGTGCTATCACGATTACGGGCGATACCCGGCTGAAACCCGGATACCTCGGCGACCGTATCCGCCTTGGCGCCGGACCGCCGCTCAACATCATCCGCCTTGGTGAACAACTGCAGATCCTGCAGCAGAATCCGCGCATCGAGCGGCTCAATGCCACGCTCGAACCCGGCACCAGGCCGGGCGAAAGCCGGTTGAATGTTTCGGTACAGGAGGCACAGCCCTACCAGGTCTGGCTGGATGTCGGCAACCTGCAATCACCCAGCGTGGGTGGCGAAAGCGCCGGGTTGCGCGGTTTTCATCAGAACCTGACCGGTTACGGCGACACACTGGAGCTTGCGCTGGCATACGGCAAGGGGCTGGATGAATCGCATGCCGCCTATGCCATCCCGCTCAATGCCCGTGATACGACGCTGGGGCTGTCCTGGCACCGTACCGATTCAGAGGTCGTCGAGGCACCGTTCGATGCCCTCGATGTCGAGAGTGACGAGACCACCTACAGCCTGTCCCTGTCACAGCCTTTCCGGCGCTCGCTCAGCGAGACTTTCACGCTGGGTCTGGCACTGGACCTGCGCCGAAACGAGACCTTTCTGCTGGGAGCACCGTTTGCATTCGTACCGGGAACCGACAATGGTGAATCACGCCTGACTGTGCTGCGCTTTTCACAGGAGTGGCTGCGTCGCGGCCGCAACCAGGTGCTGGCGGCACGCTCCCTGATCAGCGGCGGCATCGATGCCTTCGATGCCACGGTCAACGGCGAACCCGGAGATGGCGAATTTGCCGCCTGGCTGGGACAGTTCCAGTGGGCACGCCGGCTCGGGTCGTCGGACAGGCAGATCATCTTCCGTGCCGATGCACAGGCCGCCAGCGGGGTGCTGCCATCCATGGAGCAGTTCACCGTGGGTGGTTCTGCCAGTGTGCGCGGCTATCGCGAGAACCGGTTGATCTCCGATACCGGCTTCGTTGCCTCCATCGAGGCACGCATCCCGGTGTTTCATAGCGATTCGGGAGACTTCAGACTGCAGGTCGCGCCGTTCGTTGACTATGGCCATGCCAGCAACCGTTCCGGCAGCGACCCGGTCCGCAAGGACATCGCCAGTGCCGGCATCGGCCTGCTGGGCAATTACAACGAACGTATCCGCTTCAACTTCTATTACGGTCATGCCTTCGAAGAATTCGATGATGCCGAAAACAACCTGCAGGACAAGGGGTTCAGTTTTGTGTTTAGTGCGAGACTGCTGTAACGGTTAATCCCGTCAGCAGTGGGAATGGTGCACGAAGTGCACCCTGCTGCCTCCGTAAATATGCTGTAGGGTGCATTTTACGCACCGTGGATGCTGCACGAAGCACACCCTGCAACGCCGTACAGTTCCGTCGCCATGAGGTATGTATTCACGGTCTGTTGCCAACTTGCTGTTTATCGTAAACTACAGATCAGACATACCCAGCCGGAATCCTGACAGTCAAGGCCAGCGACGGAACCTGCCATGCTCGAAAACATCGAACTGTTCTCCGGACTGGGGCCCGACGAAATGTCGCGGCTTTCCAGCAAGGCCGTCATCCACAGTTACCCCAAGAACACCATCGTCATCAACCAGGGCGATATCAGCACCTCACTGCATGTCATCATCTCGGGCAAGGTCAAGGTCTTCCTCGGCAGCGAGGATGGCAAGGAAGTTATCCTGAATACCATGGGGCCTGGAGATTGCTTCGGCGAAATGGCGCTGCTCGATGAAGGCCCGCGCTCCGCGTCGGTCATGACCACCGAGCCCAGCAAGCTGGCGATCATCTCGAAGATCGACTTCGAACAGTTCCTGCATGACAACCCGCAGACCATGCTGAAGATTCTGCAGCAGGCCTTTGCCCGGCTGCGCGCACTGACCGACACGGTCGGCAGTCTGGCGCTGCTGGATGTCTATGGCCGCGTCGCCCGCCTGCTGCTGCAGTCCGCCGAAAC
>Ga0307423_1000151_pt1 | contig 44770 bp, 37 predicted proteins | sample SalMarWE160310MG_FD_202154 | JGI IMG/M metagenome (GOLD analysis project Ga0307423, IMG submission 202154) | Salt marsh sediment microbial communities from the Plum Island Ecosystem LTER, Massachusetts, United States - WE1603-10 | ecosystem: Environmental > Aquatic > Marine > Intertidal zone >...
CACGGGTGATCCGATTGCTTCTCCATGCTCGCAGGCGCGTCGCCCGGCCCCCGGTCCGCTCCCACCTGCGACGGCCAGTGAACGCTCACGCCGTTTGCGGCCCCATCCTTGTCACGATCCAGCTCAGCCACCCACACACCCCCTCAGCAACCAGCTTAACGCATCGCATCGTCTTCGCGACGGCAGGGTCTGCCGAGGTCGGCCGGAGAGCAGGGACCCCCGGCCGAGAAGGTGAGAAGGATCGTGGGGATCGAGGATCTCGTGGGGCTCCGCGGAGAGGATCAGGACTCCACTCCCGGCGGCGCGCTAAGCTCGTGACACGTGAGCGAGCTGCATGCCATCGAAGCGTCCGAGCTGCAAGCGCGCCGCGAGCGCGTCTTCCTGGTGTTCGCAGGTCTGTTCCTCGGGTCGATGACGATGCTGAACATCCTCGGCGTCTCGCGTTTTCTCGATCTCTCTTTCGAGCTGTTCGGCATGCGCATCCCCATGTGGCTTGCGGTCGGCGTGCTTCCGTATCCCATCACCTTCCTTTGCACCGATTTCATCTCGGAGCTCTACGGTCGCGCCAGGGCAGGCTTCGTCGTCTGGGTTGGCCTGGGGTTGAACTGCTGGGTGTTGTTCTTCCTCTGGCTGGGAGGGGAGCTGCCTCCGGTGCCCGCCTTCGACCCGGCTACGGGCCTGCCGCCGGTGGACGATTACAGCTTCGCCTTCTACCGCATCCGGATGCTCACGATGGGCGCGGTGGTGGCGTCGATGGTGGCGTATCTCGCCGCGCAGCTCTGTGACGTCTACCTCTTCCACTTCTGGAAGCGCCTGACGCGGGGACGCCATCTCTGGCTGCGCAACAACGGCTCGACGATGGTGAGCCAGTTCGTGGACACCTTCGCGGTCATCACCATCACGCACTTCTACGCGCGAGGACTGCCGATCGATCCCCAGGCGGCCATCTGGCCCCAGCTCTGGATCTTCATCGGATCGGCCTACGTCTTCAAGGCAATGATTGCGGCGCTCGACACGCTGCCCTTCTACCTTGGCGTGCGGTGGTTGGGCGACTACCTCGAGATCGACACGCAGGCGGAGCACGGCAAGGAGGAAGCCCGGGCGTGAAGCGGCTACACCGAGGTCGGACGGAGATTACCTGGCCGCGGAGCGGAGCTGCTCGACGGTAAACTCCTCGGTCTCGCTGAAGACCTTGAGAGGGGCCCACTCCGGCACCTCGGACATGTGGGGCATGCCGCTGGTCATGGCGCCGGTGGGATCGATCACCCAGGGATCCTTGGCCTGCTCGAACCAGAGCGTCACCATGTGATGCTGCCCGTCGCTGGGCCGGAAGACGATCGCCCGAAAGACCTCGTCCTCGTGGAAGCCGAGGTCCCGCAGAATGTGGTAGACGAGCAGCTCCAGGCCATCACAGTCGTCGCCGTTGCGGGCGAGGGTCTCCTCGAGTGTGGCCCAGTGGTCGATCGGCCCGTCGGCGATATAGTGCTTCTTGGCCTCCCGCTGGATCCACGCGGCGGTCTCTCGGGCCATCTCCCGTTTGCGCTCGGCGCGGAACGAGAAGTACTTGGTGCGAAGACTCCCGTCGGTGCGCGCATCCTGCTGCGTCTGCCCGGACCCGGAGACGGAGGCCGGCGTCCGCAGCCGATCGTTGTCAGGAAGCGCACGCTCGCGCGATTGCCAGCCCGCGATCATCGGCGTCCACGCATCCGACGGCGAGGGTGTGACGAAGTAGTCGTAACCGACGGAAGGCGCCTGGAAACCCAAGGGCGTGACACAGCCCAGCGAGAGCAGCACCACCGCGGTCCCCGCCAGCCGGAGGGCCCGCCGCGCGCTGCCTCGATGTCGTCGACCAGGGGAAGGCATGTCACCGGACTCTTCGTCCCGGGCACTTTGGAGATTGAGCGTAACACACCGAAAAATAAAAGCATTTTGTCTGCACGTGTGAATTTCACCATATCCGAAAACATGATGCAGATCACACTTTCTTCTCCCTGCGCCGGCAGCTTCTCCGCAGACGGACGGCAGCCGACCGGAAGCCCGCCCGCGTTTCTCACCAGCTCACCTGGCGAGACATGCGGGCCAGAGCAGGGGGCGCTCAGGCGGGGATGGAGGGGAAGAAGTGCACCAGGGTGAAGAGGATCACGGCGAAGGCGACGATGGCGGGAATACCGCCGAGGATGTAGAGGAGGACGACCTTGTCGACTCTCTTTCCCCGACCCTCATCGTCTGACATCGAAAGCCTCCGCTCGAAGCTCGCTCGCTGACGAGCAGGCTAGCGAGTGCCAGAAGCGCCGTCGATGCACACTTCGCAGCGTATCCCATCGGTCTTCGAATGGAGAGATTGGCGCGCCCTTCTCGCCCCGATTCTCGGCAAATCCCTGTCCACCCTTGCCCATCGCAGGTCAGGCAGCGCGTAACGGGGTACTGTTGTGCAACCTCTCGGGGGGGGTGAGAGGTGAATCTCCGCAAGAAGCTCTTCATCATCGCCGGTGTCTACGTGATCGAAGGGTTCCCGATGGGGATCTTTCGCGACCTGTGGCCGGTCTACTTCCGGGACCACGGCGTCTCCCTCGCGGTGATCGGCGCAGTGAGCGGCCTCTACCTCGCCTGGTCGCTCAAGCTCCTCTGGTCCCCGCTGATCGATCGCTTCGGCGAGCGCAGGCAGTGGATCGCCGGCGCACTCCTCGCAATGGCGGCGTCACTCCTGTTTCTACCGGGCATCGACCTGGGGGAGATCGAAAGGCTCTTCTGGATGGTGCTGATCGTCTTCTGCGTCGGCTCGGCGACCCAGGACATCGCCATCGACGCCTACACAATCGGCATCGTGGAGCACGGAGAAGAAGGGCCGGCGAACAGCGTGCGCATCATCGCCTACCGGATCGGGCTGATCGCAGCGGGCGGGGGGCTCTTGCTGCTGCCGAACCAGATCGGCTGGACTGCCACCTTCGCTGTCGGTGCGGCGCTGATGGCGATGATGGCCGCCGGCGTCTTCGCCTGTCCGCGGGTCGAGGTGCCTCCAGAGGCGCGGCGAGACGTGCGGGGCGCCTTTCGCAGCTGGAAGGGCCGCGGTGGCGTGGCGCTCGTGCTCTGCTTCGTGCTGCTCTACCGCGTGGGCGACCTCGGGATGGCGCCGATGCTGAAGCCCTTCTGGGTGGACCGGGGACTCTCGCACCAGGAGATGGCCCTCATCTCCACCACCCTGGGCGCCATCGCCACCATGGGCGGAGCGGCGGTCGGAGGCTGGATCGTGGCGCGTCTGGGAATCGGGCGAGCGCTGCTCGTCGTCGGCATTCTCGCCCTGGCCTCGAATCTCGGCTACGCCGGCGCCGCCTGGCTTCCCGAGACCGGGAAGGCCGGGATCTACACCGCCTCGCTGGTGGAGTCGTTCTGCAGCGGCCTCGCCGCCGCCGGCTTCCTCTCCTTCCTGATGAACATCTGCGACCGCAGGCACGCGGCGGTCCAGTACGCCACGCTGACCGGGCTCTACGCGCTGCCCGGCACCTTCGCTGGCGCGGTCTCCGGAGTGGCGGTGGAGTGGATGGGCTACGGACACTACTTCGCCCTCACCGCCGTTCTCGCGCTTCCGGCCTTCCTCTTCCTCCCCAGCGCCCGCAAGTGGATCGACGAAGGGCAGGTTTCTTGAACATTCCCGCTATCCCCCCAGGGGATGCCTAATGGCGCCAGTCCTCTGGGACCACTGCCAGGTTTGCCTCGACCTCGAGCTCCCGGAGCTGTCGCTCCAGTCTCTCGATCTCCCCGCGATGCCGGTTGATGGCCTGGCGGATCCTGTAGTCGAGAGGAGCGTCTGCGGCTGCTCCGCTCATCCCCGGTAGCGGAGGAGCGACCTGCCAGGCGTCCGAGGTGCCGGCGACGCGCTCCAGGTCCTCTTCGGCGGTTTCGAGCCCCTTCCGCTCGGCCTCGAGGGCTGTGCGAAGCTCCCGGAAACGGCTACGCCACTCGCCCTCGGTGCGTCCTCCGCGCTTCTCCACAGAATAGTCGAGGGTGGATGGCAGTTTGAGCAGCTGGTCCAGCTCGACCCGGGGGGAATTCCCTGCGGCCGTCTCCGGAGTCGCCGGATCCGGTACCTGGGACGAGGCGGGCACCGCGGCGAGGAGAATCGAAAGGACCAGCGGCAGGACGCTGCGAATCAAGGGCTCCCTCCCCTCCTCCCCCACTCGTTCCCAGGGATGGGGGACGTCCACGGGACTATAGCCGAGCGCCCTTCGGCCCATCGGGGCGAATCGTGGTCAAGCGCACACGGGAAAAGCCGATACGCACTTCGTGGTCCCCGGTCCTCGCACCGCGGTCTGTCCGACTGGAGGCAATCGGTAGATGGAAAGCGAGAAGCTCAAGCGCCTACTCCGTCTCGGCATCGAGAAGGGGGCGTCTGACATCCACTTCCAGGTAGGGAATCTGCCTCTCTACCGGTTCAACGGGAACCTGGTCGAGCTCCGCTACAAGGTGCTCGAACCAGAGGACACGGAAGAGATCACGCGCATGCTCCTGGAAGGGGACCCGCGAGGCGAGGACATGAATTTCAACGAGCTCGACCTCGCCTTCGAGCTTCCCGGAGAGGGGCGGTTTCGCGTCAACATCTCCCGCCAACGGCGCTTCTTCAACATCGTACTGCGGGTGATCCCCCTCCAGATCAAGTCCTTCGAGGAGCTGAATCTTCCGGGGTTGCTCCTGGATATCTGCAATCTCCGCCGCGGCTACGTCCTGGTGACCGGCGCGACGGGCATGGGCAAGTCGACGACGCTGGCCGCGCTGATCAACGAGGTCAACAAGAACCGGAAGGCGAAGATCATCACCGTCGAGGATCCGATCGAGTTCGTCTTCACCCACGACAAGTGCATCATCACCCAGCGAGAGATCGGGACCGACACCAAGTCCTTCCCCGACGCACTGCGGGCGGCCTTGCGGCAGGATCCCGACGTGATCATGGTCGGCGAGATGCGCGACCTCGAGACTGTCGACACCTCGCTCAAGGCGGCGGAGACCGGGCACCTGGTCTTCTCCACCATCCACACCGGCGACGTGGCATCGACCATCAACCGGCTCGTTTCATTCTTCCCCACCGAGGAACAGCTGAACGTCCGCGCCCGTCTGGCGGACAACGTCCGGGCGATCGTGTCGCTCCGCCTGCTGGTCAACAAGAAGGAGACCGGCCGTGTTCCCGCTCTGGAGGTCCTGCGCAACACGCGCTCGATCCAGGAGTGCATCCGCGATCCCGCCAGGACGCCGGAGCTGACCGACTTCATCGCCCGGGGGCGCGCCGAGAAGATGCAGAGCTTCGATCAGCATCTCCTGGACCTCCTCAAGGCCAACAAGATCTCCGTGGACACCGCCCTCTCGGCCGCCTCGAATCCGACGGACTTCCAGACCAAGCTGTCCCTCGAGGGACACTCGCCAGACGAAGAGAGCAACGGAGACAAACCGCTGGAGCCGTTCGAGATCGATTCGGACGGGCGATTCTGAGCCGTGGGAGCCCCGGTGAGCACAGGACAGGTTGAACCGGAAGGGCCCGCGCCGGCGACCGAGAGCGTCGAGACGCTCGCCACCGAATTGCGCCAGGCGAGCCTGGGCGCTGCCGAGATGGTGGGTGGGGGACTTTCACTGATCTTCGTCTGCTCCCCGAACGAGCCGGAGAAACCGCCCCGGCTTCGAGCGGCTGCGGGCTTCGCTTCCCCGGAGACGGCGCGAATCGGCGCCGCGGCCGTGGAGGCCATGGTCCGCGAGGCCATCGAGACCGGCCAGGTCCAGAGCGGGAAGGCCGAGGTCTCGCTGGGAACTCGCGGCGACGGCGGCCTGTGGGTGACCCCGATCACTTTCGAGGAGCGGACTCACGGTGCGCTGGCGTTGGCATCTCCTGCGGAGATCGCCGAGGAGGCGATCTCGAAGCTCCTTGCGCTCGCCCAATCGATTGGCGTCCGTCTCGATCACCGCATGCTCATCACCCAGATGGGCAGCCTCGAGTCCCGAGCTCAGGAGAAGCATCGCGCCGAGGAAGAGAAGAGCGACGAGATTCTCAAGCTCTCCGAGGCGCTCTTTGCCCAGGACATCGAGCTGCTGCGCAGCAGCGAGAAGCTCGGAAAGGTCGAGAAGCTCAAGCACGACTTCATCGAGAAGATGTCGCGCGAGCTCCGCACACCGCTCAACGGCATCATCGAATCGATCATCTCGGTACTCGCGGGCGAGAACGAGAGTCTCTCCGAGACCGCAAAAGAGAGCCTCCGCCACGCCCTCGACGACGGAACCGCCTTCCTTCGAACCTTGCAGAACATCCTCGACCTGTGGCGGATCAAGCAGGGCGAGCTCCCGATCGAAGGCCAGGAGGTCAACTTCCGCGAGGTGGTGGAGGAGGCGATCTTCAGCGTCCAGGACACGCTCGGGGACAAGCCGGTTTCGATCGAGAAGAGGATCGTTGAACCGCTGCCCAAGATCCGGGCCGACCTGGCCAAGCTGAACCAGATCCTCTTCCTGCTCCTCGACAACGCGGCCAAGTTCACGTCCGAAGGAACCATCGAGATCGGCGTGGAGGTCCAGGAAGACCGTCTGAGCTGCGAGATCCGGGACAGTGGAATTGGCATCTGCCCCGATGATCAGCAGTTCATCTTCGACGAGTTCTACCAAGTCGACGCGCTGTCATCGAACAAGTATCGCGGCGCGGGCCTGGGGCTCGCGCTGGTCCGCGATCTACTCAACCTGCTGGATGGCGAGATGTCTCTTTCCAGCGAGGTGGGTCGGGGAACCACCGTGACCTTCCACGTCCCCGTCGAGGTCGCCGGCTGAAGCGTCCCCCTGGGAAACCCGGCGCCGCTCCGGATGCGGCGTCCCGTGACTACTCCTGCGCCTCGGCCTCCTCGGGCTCGCCGTGGTCGGGGCTGATGTAACCAGCAGCGATCTCACGCAGGGCCGTGACGACTTCCTTGTTGTCCTCTGTCTCGACCAGGGGCCGGGCGCCCTTCTTGAGCTGCTTGGCCCGGATCGAAGCCATCTGAACCAGATGGAAGCGGTTTGAAACTCTCCGGGTGCAGTCTTCGATCGTGATTCGCGCCATCGGTTCCCCTTGGCAGGAATGGTTGGGAGGGCGAGAGGTTAGGCCAACCCCTGGGAGAAGGAAACCCCGGCCGGCAGAGCCGGCCGGGGTCCGAAGACCTAGGCTTTGATGGAGTCAGATCCTCCTCAGGAGGCCTTCTTCCGCCGCCTTGCCTTCTTCCGTGCGCCCTTCTTGGCGCCAGCCTTCTTGCGAGTCGCCTTCTTGCGCGTGGCCTTCTTGCGAGTCGCCTTCTTGCGGGTGGCCTTCTTGCGAGTCGCCTTCTTGCGAGTCGCCTTCTTGCGCGTGGCCTTCTTGCGAGTCGCCTTCTTGCGCGTGGCCTTCTTGCGCGTGGCCTTCTTGCGTGTTGCCTTCTTACGAGCTGCCATTGTTGGGACACCCCCCTATTGGTGGCTCCTGCCCCTATCGGAGCCCGCAACAGGCGACTTGAAGGCTATGTGCCTCCTTACCGCCTCAATTCGCGGAAGTAGAGCCACAGTTGCGAATGAAGCTAACAGTGTTTTTTTACCTCCGTCAAGAGAGAACTGCAAGAAAAACAACATCATGAAGGACCAAGCTGCGGGCGACTCACCAGTTTCCTCCCGAAGCGCAGATCTGAACCCTCGGGGATCTGGCTTCGTTGCGGTTGCGAAAGGCGGACGGCGAACCGCTGGCGAGCAAGCTCGAAGGGAGTGGCGCAACGGCGCGGGCAAACTCAAACCGCGTTCGCGAACCGCCGTATGATGATCGAGGGAAGGAAGGGGAGCGAACCCACCGGGGGTCCGATCTGGTAGGAAATGCGAGCTAACGCTTGCGCTTGTGCCGTGCGCGCTTGAGCAGCTTCTTCTTCTTGTGCTTGCGCATCTTCTTGCGGCGCTTCTTGATCACGTTGCCCACGGAAACCCCTCTCCCCGTCGACCGGAGGCGAACCGAGGGCGGGATCAATACTGACTCACCGCTCTCCCGTCAAGCGCGAGGCGCAGGCTAGACCGAGTGATGGACCGGGCGGGACGCCTGGTTCTCGCCCCACCAGGTCCGCCAGCGGCCCAGCAAGCGATTCATTGGATGTCGACGCGGCAGGAAGCCCAGGACCGGCGACTGCCTCATCCCCAGCCGGTGCAGATCACTCACCATCGGCGAGTTCCCAGGATCGATCATCAGCCCTCGCCGCAAGTACCGAATCGCTTCGGCCTTGAACCCGAAGGCCAGGTGAACCTGGGCGAGATTGTGGTAGAGCTCGGGATTGAAGAACTCCTCCTTGGCCGCCGACCGGCATAGCTCGAGAGCGCGGTCGAAGCGCCGCTCGACGAGCGCCAGACCGAGGCCATAATGGGATCGGTAGCGCGGATTTGCGGGCTCGAGATGGTGGGAGGTGCGAAAATGGTCGTAGGCGTCACGCGCCTTCCCATCCCCTAGCAACTGCTTGCCCCTTCGGTAATGCTCCTCCGCAGTAAATGACACTCGCATGCCGAACTCGCCTCCCCGGAAGCCATTCCGTGACAAGACTCACCGTGTCCGTCTGGATGACACGCAAACTACGTGCCGACCTTCACGACCGGCAACGGATGCTTCAAGCTGTCGAATGACAAACGGATAGAGGGAACCGGTCGATCTGTAGCAAAGTCCCCACAAGAACAAAAAGGTAACCCGGGTTACGGGACCGTGACTGAGCGATCGAGCCGGTGGGCAAAGCAGCGGGCAAAGCACACCCGGCGCGGCGGCGATGGAATCGAGAAACCACGCGCCGTTGCTGATAGAGACGAAGCTCCGCGCCCGCCTCTTGGGCCTGGCGCACTCGCACTGCTCGAAGGACGATGGGCTTGGGTGGGGAAGCGCGCTAGTACTCGATGATCTCCAGTATGTAGCGCTTCTTCTCCTTGCCACTGGCGGCCGCCATGATGGTGCGGATCGCCGATGCGTGGGCCCCACCCTTCCCGATTACCTTGCCGAGGTCTTCCTTCGCGACCCGGAGTTCGAGCACGTGTGCGTGGTCCCCGATGACCTCCTTGATCTGGACTTCCTCCGGCTTGTCCACCAGCGCCTGAACAATAGCCTCGATGAGCGGCTTCATGTGCCCCTCCCAACTCCCCAGATCGGCGTGCTCAAATCACCCATCGCGCACACCGCTGGGGGTCCAACGCAACCCCTACCGGTCAACTCATGCACAAGAGTCTACGCCCCTTTAGGGTTTTCTGGCGAAGAAACTGCAGGTTTTCGGAGACTTCCTCAGCCAGGCCGGGCCGGATGGACTCCGGGGCGGACGCACTCCATCTGCATCTCCTGCCGGATCTGACCAGTTTTCCTCGAACTTTCCCGCGGGTGATCGGAGCGGGAAAGCCTGGAATCCCAGTCGGTGGCGGGGTGTCGCCGGCCTTTCTCACCAGATCGCGGTTGCTGAGGCCTGATTTACAGCCATCACCAGAAGGGCGATCGAGAGCCCCGCGACGGTCAAGCGGGTCGCCGCGGGCGACCCGTCCCGATCGGACGTCCGGCGTTTTCCCTCTCCAATGTCGATGCCGGCGAAGGCCAGACCTGCAAGGGCGGCGCCAGAAAGGGCGATGGCAGGAACGTCGAAAGGAGAGTCGATCAACGAGAGAGCGGAAAGGCTCAAAGTCGAGACCACCGCACCCCAGGTACATCGAGGGTTCCGAGACCGAGACAGGGTTCCTCGCGCGCCGAGGACGACAACGAACACGGTGACCGCGAAGACGGCGAGGAAGGGAAGACCGAGCCCCACCAACCTCTGGAGCAGATCGCCGGGAGCGAGGCTCGCCGCATGGTGAATGGTGGGAGGTCGGCAGGCGTGGAAGGACGAAGCGAAGGCCCCGATCCCCGCGCCGAACGGTTGCACGTCCAGGACCGCGCTGACGGAAGGGGCGTGCACCGGCCACGACATCCCTGCGGAGGACACTCCTCCCCCCGCCGCCACGGGTAGGGGAACCGGAGCGAGACTGGGGGAAAAGAACAGAAGCATTGCGGCGGCGACGATCCCGGTGGCACCCACCAGGATGCCGCGCTGAGGTCCGAGCAGGTAGAGAATGAGAAGTGCAGCGAACGCCAGGGCGGCGGCCAGGCTGGCGCCCCGAGAAGCTGCCGCTGCGATACCCGCTCCGATGATTCCGGCTAGGCCGAACCACAGAAAGGCCGACTCACCGGCACCGCGGCGGTTCGGCTCGGAGCAGAGGAGAGCGACCAACGCCAAGCTGCCGGGCAGCAGGAGCCATGCCGCCAGGTGATTCGGATCGCCCAGAGGAATCGAGGCCGGCTGGCCTGGCGCCGCTTCGGCAAGAGTCAGCAATGCGACGACGGCTCCACCGATGGCGAGACCGACGACGAAGCGGCGGCGGGCCTTCCCGTCGACGAGCGTGGCTCCCAGCATCCAGACCAGCGAGGCGCTGATCGCGGCCGCCGCTTCACCGAGAGAGGCGTCCAGATGACGGCTCCGAAGAAGCGAAGCGAGAGCGACTCCCGAACAGAGCAGCGCGAGACCCCACACGGCAGGGGGAAGCGATGGCAGGCGCCGACTCGATGCGGCGACGAGCCCGATCGCACCGGTGAGAAGACACAAGAGCGTTGCTGCGCCGGGCGCGACTCCGCCACCGACGGCAATCGCCGTTGCCAGAAGCCCCAGCAGGGCCAGCGGAAGCCAGCGCGGCGCCGCCAACGTCATCGCAGTTCCCGTCCCGCGCCCACTGCCGCCCTCCGCCGATCCGATCTCTGAGACCTGCTCCAGTCTCGATTCCGGAAGAATCGATGCTCCGGACTCATCGGCCTGGAAGGGCGTTTCTTTACAGAACAGGGGCCCTTTCCAGGCGAGATCGCATTGCAGTGCCAGTGGAACTCGAAAACTCCCTCCGGATCGGGGCGATGGGAGATCCCTTGCGGGTCGGGAGAAGACTCACCATCCGGCATTCTCGCTCCGTTCCCACGCAGTTGGAGGGTAAGCCAGGCGCAGGTCACCGGCAGAGAGGCGGCAGCCAGCGTGCATTCCCGACCCGCGCAGCGGCGGAGCCGGCTCAGCAGATGCGCAGAGTGGCGATCTCCCACGGCCGCAGGAACAGGGTCGCGCGGGTCTCCTCCGTGCTGACGGAGCCGTCTTGAATACTCTGCTCCATCAGATCGACGGGTTCGATGGCGCGGGCACCGGATCCATTCCAGCGGAGCGCGACGGTGCGCGGCTGCGCGGATGCGTTGTAGAGTCGCAGCACCGGACGGCGATCGGGGCGCGGCTCGATGGCGGACACCACCACCGCGGGATCGTCGATCTCGACCAACCGCGCACCGTCGGCGAGCGGTGCATCGGCGGGACCTCCTCCGATCCACGCCCGCGCGGGGTTGGCGAATCGATGGGCCTCGGAGACGCGTTCGACCGAATCGACCGGGTGAAGGCGGATGGAGAGTTCTGTGCGGTGGAGGCCGGGGACCTGGGCGCCCGGGGTTGCCAGTCCCGGCCCCGCGTCACCCGGACGAAGCCGCAGATCCCCTCGCGACAGCCACCCGACCGCTCGAAGCAGCGTAACGGCCAGAGAGGTGGTGCCATCGGCCTCGGGCACCGCATCCACCTCCGGCGAGCCCCGGTTCGCCACCGTGAGGGCGCGCTGTCCATCGTCCAGGGTCGCGAAGCTTCGCTGAGGGGTGGCACCGACGGGGAACTCGGAGGGACTCTCGCTTCCAAAGGCGTCCCGGGGCGGATCGATCGGCCGCTCGGCGATCTCGAAAGCCGACTCCACCTCGAAGCGCCGTGCCGCGAAAGGAGCGCGAACGTGCAGACGGAGGCGATGATCGCGTGCGGTGTTGTCGACGGCGCCTTCCACGTCCACCCGGTCGAGTCCGGCGACGAGACGGATGCGAAGCGTCATGGGGAGCAAGACCGACGACTTGCTGCGCGCGTCGCGATCCGGCGCGAGCTCGGACGGCACCCGGTACTTCGCCGCGATCACGGCACTCACCTCGTTCTCGCTCGCGGGTCCGAGAGAGACTCGAACGCGATCCGGCCGCTCGACCCGTACGGCTCCGGGAACCGGATCGAAATTGTACTCGTCGCCCCGATCCCCCTCGGACACCAGCCAGAGGGCATCCTCGATCCGCGCTCCCAGGATCTGGTTCCAGAAGCTCACCCGGCCATCGGCTGCGACCTCCACCGACCAGACGTCGTTGGCGATGCAGACCCCGCCATCCGCTCGGCGCTCGCCCCGCAGGCGCCCCCGATCCTCGCCGCGCCGCGCTCTTCCGGGCGCGAGGCGATAGACACGCAGGCCGTGGCCGGGCAGATCGTCGACGAAGCGGAGCCTGATGCGGGGAATCAGCCGGCCCCGCGCTCGAACCTCCTCGACCCGGCCGTCCTGAAGCCGGCCGAGAATCGCTCGCTTCATCGGCTCTGCGTCGAATCCCGAAGGGCTCCTGGCGAGCCGGAAGTCGAGCGTGAGCTGTGCCCCCGTCTCGCCCACGCGCACCTCCCGGAGGTAGGCGCCGGCAAAGTCTCCGGTGAGACCGGGGAGGAGCATCTCCAGGACATGGGGGGGAAATACCCAGTCGTACGCTCGCATCCCTGGCTCGACGAGCTCGGCCCGGGCGGGAATCCGCCGGCCCTCGGCGTCGCGAAGATGAATGGTCTTCACCTTCCCCCTCGATACCGGGAGGTCTGCCTCGATGAGCGCATCCACCTCGGTCGGACCGGCACCGTTGGGATTCCAGACGACCAGACTCTCGCCGGCACCCCGCCCGAATCCCTCTTGCGGAACCGCCACCGCTCGGGTCCAGTCCCATGCCACGCGCTCCAGGTGGGCGCCTGCCAGCTCGGCCACGCGCTGGAAGCGACTCTCCATCTGCTCGTGGACGCCGTCGACAGAGCAGCCGCAGATGGAATCGTGGGGGTGATTCTCCAGGGCGATTCGCCAGGCGAGGCCGATCACCTCCACGTCGGGTTCTCCACCAAGTGCGGAGAGCCAGGTGGCCAGCGGCTCCAGGTAGCGGGTGAGCAGCCGGTCGTTCTCGAAATCCTCTCGCTTCTGAGAGAGACGGGCCGAGGCGCATCCGGGCAGGAGTGGCGCGCGAAGACCCGAGCGCAGCTCTCCCCGGTGAGTGGGAAGGTCGGAGGTCGATTCCCGCTTCGCCCTCGCGACGAAGCCGGGCAGGGTCCCGATCTCCGCGGTCCAGCCGGGAAGCGATCGGACCGCCCGCTCGAGGGCGGCGGGAAGACCCGCCTGGGGAAACTGGTGGTCGCTCCCGTTCATCAGCAGCAAGGTGGGGATTCGAGAGTGGGGCTCGAGGAGGGAAGCCGCCTCTCGAAGTCGCTTCGCCAGTCCCTCGGAATCGAGGGGCAGCACCACGGCATTGCCGTAGCCGTAGCGGAGATAGACCGTGAAGAGCGAGGTTCCGTCGGGTGCCTCCCACAAGAAGCTGGTCTCCTCCACGTCTGCACCGACGCCGCGCCACAGCATCGCGGCCTCGAGCCCAAACCCGGCGAAGATCTGGGGAAGCTGCCCGACGTGGCCGAACTGATCGGGGACGTAGCCCAGGTTCATCGAGCCACCGAGATCCCGGGCCGTGCGGAGCCCGAGGCGCAGGTTGCGGATCAGGGCCTCTCCCGAAACCAGCCATTCGTCGGGAAGCACGTACCAGGGACCGACCAGGATCCGGCCCTCTCGGACCAGCTTGGCGAGGCGCCCTCGCGCTCCGGGGCGCACCTCGAGATAGTCGTCGATCAGGATCGACTGCCCATCGAGGGTGAAGTGACGGAAGTCCGGGTCCTCCTCGAGCATGTCGAGGAGCCCATCGAGCAGCTGCACCAGCCGGTAGCGAAACTGCTCGTGGGTCCGGTACCACTCGCGATCCCAGTGGGTGTGTGGAACCAGAATCAGATGATGCGTGCTCAAGGTGCAACCCCCCTCTCACATCCTACCACTGACTCTCGCCGCAGCTTCGAAGTTCCGGCCAGGTGGAAACCGACCTGGGATCGAGCGGGAGCCAACCAGTAGAGAAATTGCCCGATCTGCGGTAGAAAACAGCACGCAATCGATGGAAGACGAAGGCAACACGGGCGAAGCGGGACCGGAGCCGCAACCTAGTCTCGCCAAAGAGCTTTCCCCCGCCTAGGGGCTCGCAGAGACCTCCCCGGGCGCGGGGATCGAGGCCTCTGCCATGGCCAATTCTCAGGAAACCACCAGGATCCTCCGCCGGCTGCTCGCGAGCGGCATGACCGCCCGCGCCCAGCGGCTCCTGGCCCGGATGCGCCCGGCTGATCGAGGACCGGTCCTCCTGGGGCTCACACAGCCCGAGATCCGAACCGTGATCGATCTGCTGTTCCGGCAGCAGCGCGCGGCCAGCACGCTGCGGGAGCTTCCGCCGGATTGTCTGCCCCAGATCTTCGACGCAGTCGGCGACGAGCGTCTCGCCCAGGTGATCGCTCGGCTCGAGCACGACGACATGATCGAGTTCGTGGAGTGGCTGGACGAGGAGCGCAGGGAGCCCGTCGTCGCCCTCCTCTCCGAGGCGCAGCGCGCCGAGCTAAGCAAGGCCGAGCTGTACCCGCCCTCCAGTGCCGGCCGCGTGATGACCACCCGCTTCCTCGCCCTCGACGAGGGGGTGACCGCCCAGGAGGCGATCGAGGCGATCCGCCAGGCCGGCGACGACGCCGAGTCGATCCTCTATCTCTACGTCGTCGACGAGAGGCAGGAGCTTCGCGGCGTGGTCCCCCTCCGCCGTCTGGTGGCGGCGAGTCCGGACCGGCGCTGTGGCGATCTGATGGTCCAGGATCCCGTCTCGGTGCGCGCAGAGGCCGACCAGGAGGACGTGGCCCAGATCGTCGCCCGCTACAACCTGCTGGCGGTTCCCGTCGTCGACGGGGAGGACCGGATTCTCGGCGTGATCACCGTCGACGACGTGATCGACGTCATCACCGAGGAAGCCACCGAGGACATGTACCACCTCGCCGGCCTCTCCGACGAGGACCGGGTCTTCAGCCCTGCGCGTCACGCCATCCGCAAGCGGCTGCCCTGGATGCTCCTGAACCTGGGCACGGCCTTCCTGGTGGCCTGGGTGATCGGGCTCTTCGAGCGCACCCTGGAGCAGATCGTCACACTCGCCTTCTTCATGCCGGTGGTGGCGGGCATGGGTGGCAATGGCGGCATCCAGGCCCTGACGGTCATCACCCGCGCCATCGCGCTGGGCGAGCTCGAGTTCAGCAGCGGCTTGCGGGCGATCGGCAAGGAGGTGAGCGTGGCCATCGTGATCGGCATCGTCATAGGCGCCGTGAGTGGCATACTCGCCTACCTCTGGCAGGGGATCCCCTACCTGGGCGTCGTCCTCTTCGCCTCCATGATCATCACCATGGCGATCGCCGGCATCATGGGCGCTGCGGTTCCCCTGCTCCTCAAGGCGCTGGGGCAGGATCCCGCGGTCGGCTCCGGCGTCTTCGTCACCACCTTCACCGATGTCGTCGGATATTTCGCATTCCTTCAAATCGGTACACTCCTTCTCGATCGACTCCTCTGAGGAAACTTCCATGACGCTACGGACTCCCATCTGTGAACAGTTCGGGATCGAGGTTCCCATCTTCCTGGCGGGCATGGGCGGCGTGGCCTACGCGAAGGTCTGCGCGGCGGTCTCCGAAGCCGGCGGCTTCGGCACCCTGGGAATGGCGGGCGAATCTCCCGAGGGCATCCGCGAGGAGATGCGGAAGGTCCGGCGCCTGACCGACAAGCCCTTCGGTGTGGATCTCCTCGCCGCGCTGCCCGAGCAGATGATGGACGCCATCGACACCATCATCGAGGAGGGAGCTTCTGCCTTCATCGCGGGGCTCGGGGTCCCCGAAGCGGTGATCCAGAAATGCCACGAGGGCGGGGTCAAGGTGATGAGCATGTGCGGCAAGGTCCGCCATGCCGTCGCCGCCGAGCGCGCCGGCTGTGATGTGGTGGTGGCCCAGGGAACCGAGGCCGGAGGCCACACCGGCCAGATCGCGGGAATGGCGCTGATCCCCCAGACCGTCGACGCCGTCAGCATTCCCGTGCTGGGGGCGGGGTCGATCGTGGACGGCCGCGGCCTGGCGGCCGCCCTCGCCCTTGGCGCGCAGGGCGTCTGGATGGGAACCCGCTTCGTGGCCTCCCACGAGGCCCGCGCCGCCCAGGACTACAAGAAGCGAATCGCCGAGATTCGTGAGGAGGACACCGTCGTCACCCGCTGCTACTCGGGAAAGCCGATGCGCGTGATCCGCAACGCCTACGTGGAGGAGTGCGATAGCCGTCCCGAGGAGATCCGACCGTTCCCGGATCAGCTGGGCCTCTCGATCAAGGCGGGCGTCTTCTCCGCCGTCTTCCCGGACACCGGCCCGGTGGATCTCTCGAGATCCGCCATGCCCTGCGGACAGGGCGCCGGCGGCATCACCGACGAGCTCTCCTGCGCCGCGATCATCGAGCAGGTGGTGCGCGAGGCCGGGGAGACCATCGAGCGGCTCACCGGACTCCGCGGCTAAGCCGATCCGGCCTTCCTCTCGTCGGCCACCACGGCACCGTCCCGGAGCCGTACGGTTCGCCTCGCCTTCTCGATCACCATGGGATCGTGGGTCGAGAAGACGAAGGTCACCCCGTGCTCCCGGTTGAGCTCCTCCATCAGGTCGAGGAGGGTCCCCGCGGTCTTCGAGTCGAGGTTTGCGGTGGGCTCGTCGGCCAGCACCACGCGGGGCTGGCTGACGATGGCGCGTGCCACGGCGACCCGCTGCTGCTGCCCGCCGCTCATCTCCAGCGGACGCTTGTCGGCGAGATCTCCCAGGCCCACCTCCTCCAGTATCGCCATGGCCCGCCGGCGACGCTCAGAGGGCGGCACGCCCTGCAGCTCCATGACGAACTCCACGTTCTCCCGGGCGGAGAACACCGGGATCAGGTTGTAGGCCTGGAAGACGAAGCCGAGCTTGTGGAGACGCTCCTCGGCCAGCTGGGACGACGTGAGTGAGCCGAGATCGTCACCGTCCAGGACGACGACGCCTTCGGTAGGGGCATCCAGGCCCCCGAAGAGATTCAGCAGTGTGGTCTTGCCGGAGCCGCTGGGGCCGGCCAAAGCGGTGAACTCGCCGCCTTCGATCGAGAGATCGACGCCGCGAAGCGCGATCGTCTCCACCCCGCGGGTCTCGTAGACCTTGCTGACTCCCCTCGCTTCCAGCATCGACATGACTTCTCCCCAAGCCCCCTAAATGTGTCGCACCGCGTCGGCCGGGCGAATGCGGACGGCGCGCAGCGCAGGCCACAGGCTCGCAAACACCGCGGTGGCCACCGCCACCAGCGTCGGAATGATCAGATCCTTGCTGCGGATCACCGGGACGATCTTGGTGCCGATGCCGTAGGCCGTAAGGCCCTCGGCCCAGCGAGACAGGTCGATCCCATCGCGCAGCAGCCAGACCGAGAGCGTCCCGACGGCCAGTCCGATCACCACGCCCAGCAGCGTCAGCAGCAGCGACTCGATCACGATGCCCACCACCAGACGCCGGGGTCCCATGCCGATGGCCATCAGGATGCCGATCTCCCGGATCCGTTCGTAGACCGACATCAAGAGCACGTTGGCGATGCCGAAGGCCATCGCCACGAAGACCGCCCCGTAGACGTACCAGCCCATCTGATCGAAGAGGTCGACGAAGTAGACCAGAAGGGGCCGGAGTTCCTTCCAGGTCCGCACCTCCAGATCTCCCGAAAGCCTCGCCTCGATCTCTCTCTTGAGATCGTCGACATGGCTGCGCTGGTCGGCAATCACCACCAGCTCGGAGATGGCGTCGCCGAGCCCGAAGAGCTGCTCCCCCTCGTCGATGCGGAGGAAGACGGAGCCCCTGTCGAGATCGCCGGAGGCGGTCCGAAACAGACCGCCCACCCGGAACGCCTCGCCGGTCATCTCTCCGTGGACGTCCTGCACAGAGAGCACCAGCTTGTCGCCCACCTCCACGTGGAGACGACTCGCAAGCTTCTCGCCCAGCAGCAGCTTCCTGCGCTGCCCATCCAGGTAGGAGCCCGAGACGATCGAATCGGCCAGAACCGAGACCCGGGCCTCGCGCGCCGGATCGATGCCCACCACCTGGACTCCCACATTGGCCCGGGGCGAGTACAGCAGGCCCTGGCTCCGGACCCGGGGCGCCCAGGCCTCGAGTCCCGGAATCCCGGAAAGCGCGCGGGTCGCCAGCCGCTCTCCGTCCTCGATGCAGATCTCGATGCCGGGCTCCTGGTCGAATCCGGCCCCGTGGATCTGGAGATGACCGAGCTCGGTGGCGATGGCCGTCTCGATCATCTGGTAGACCATGCCGTAGTTCACCGCCATGGCGAGCAGGACCCCGGCGAGGCCCACGGCGACGGCGGTCAGCACGATGCCGGTCCGCCGCGGGCTTCGCCCGATGTTCCGCCACGCCATCCGCCAGATTCCCGTTCCCATCTCAGAGACTCCGCAGCGCGTCCACGGGACGGCCTCGGCTGGCCTTCAGGGCCGGGTAGAGCGCGGCGATGGCGGCGACGGCGAAGACGGTGATCGCCGAACCGACCGGGTTCCACGGCTTGAGCTTCCAGGTCATCACCGGCTCGATGCCGAAGAGCTCCATTCCGGCGCTCGCGCTGCCGCTCAGCACCACCGGATGGGCCTCGAAATAGAGGACCGCCGGGATCGCCAGCGCGAGGCCGATCAGGAGCCCGCAGAGCGCCAGCAGCATCGACTCGAGGTAGATCAGCCGGAAGACCGCTCTGGGACGAAGGCCCAGGGCGAGGACCACGCCGAGCTCGCGGGTGCGCTCGAGCACCGACATCAGGATGGTGTTGAGGATTCCGAAGGCCACCACCACCACGAGAATCACCAGCATGATGTACATTCCCGCGTCGTCGAGGAAGATCAGCTGCTGGAGCTCTGGCATCATCTCCTCCCAGGTGTGCACCTCCGCCGGCGAGCTGGAGATCCGCGGCAGCTCCGCGGCGATCGTCCGGGCCAGCTTCGGCGCGGCATCCGCATCCTCCGCGAGCAGCGCCACCTCGGTCACCCGGTCCCCGTAGACAAAGAACTCCTGTGCGTCCGGCAGGGAGATCACGGCCAAGGCGCGGTCGAGCGCGGGCTCGGGGACCTTCACGATCCCCACCACCGTGAAGAGCTCGTAGGCCATCTCAAGGGAGTAGGCCACCGAGTAGACCAGGACGGTGTCGCCGAGATCGGCTCCCAGGGTCTGCGAGAGCCGCTCTCCCAGGACGATGCCGAAGGGCACATCCTTGGAGACAAAGCGGCCGCGTTGAACCCGATCGGGAAGGGTGGAAACGCTGCCCTCCCGCTCCGGATCGACGCCGAAGAGCGCGACGCCCTGGGTGGCCGTGTCCTTGGAGAGGAGCCCGAATCCGATCACCCGGGGGGCCATCCCCCGCACGCCGGGTGTGGCGGCGATGGCAGCCTCGAAGCTCGGATCGAGGTGGAGGTACTGCTCGAGGGTCTGGTTCTCCAGCCAGCCCTCTCCCGACACCATGACGTGTCCAGAGTGCAGCCGCACGCTGTCCTCGATCATCTTCTCGTGAAGGCCGGCGGCCAACGCGACGAAGAAGACCACCAGGAAGACGGCGAAGACGGTGGCGGCCACCGTGAGGCCGGTGCGCCGCGGATTTCGCCAGACGTTCCGCCAGGCCAGCCGTAGCTCGAGAGACACCGAAATCTCAATCCCTGCGCGTCAGGTTGCGCTTGCTGAAGATGTCTTCGTCGAATTTCTCGTCGAAGCGGATCTCCTCGATCTCGATCAGCGTCTCGTGCCCCTCCTTGTCGAGGGGCACCAGGGACCAGCGGTGGGGATAGGGCCGACCCTGCACCTCGCGGATCTCCGAGAAGCGAATCTGGCGAAGTTTCGTGCCATTCTCGTCGTAGAAATCCTGGCGCAGGGGAGCATAGCGCTCGGCGTCCACCCAGCTGACGATCTTGCCCCAGACCACCGGCGCGTCTTCGTGGGGCCGATACTCGATCACGTAGGCGCGTTCGCTCTCGGAAGTGTCGGGATCCGGGTCGACGCCCAGCAGCAGGTGATCGTAATCGTCCAGCTGGCTCGACTCGCGCACCAGGTCGTCGTTGGTGAAGTCGCTGCCCATCCACGACTGGAGCATCATCGAAGGGGGGATGCGAATCGTCCGTTCCACCCTGGGAATGAAGTTCCAGAGATTCGGATGAATCTTGAGAAAGGCCATGCCGGCGTCCTTGGGGGGAGCCAGGATGCGGATGAATGAGCGCTTTTGGGGCCGGTCATCCCAGGCGCGGAACTCGACCCGACGCGGGGTGGGGAGGCGGGGCGACACCACTGTCATGGTCGCGTGCATGTAGCTGCTGTTTCCGCGGAAGATTTCCTCGACCTTTTCGGCAATCGCCCGGGCGTCGAGCCCGGGCGGCGACGGCTCGAGATTCCCCCCTTGGGCGGCGTCTGCCAGCAGCATCAGCAGGACGACGATCGCGGCCGAGCTTGCCCTCATCGCTGATCCCCCCTGTCCATTCAAAGCTGCCCGCGCACCCAGCCATCGGGAGTCCGGCGCAGCTCCTGTGTCGGCCAGTAGTGGAGATCGGTCTCCAGAGTGACGACCCGGACCTTCCCCTCCAGGCTCTCGATGCGGAGACGAACCGACTCTCCATCCTTCTTCTCCGCGGTGACGGAAACGAAGGCATCCAGGTCCGGAGTGGGCCGCCCATCCACTGCGGTGATGCGCTGGGTCCGGCGCAGCCCGTCGCGCTCGGAAGGCGAACCGCGCAGGGTGTCCGCAACGTAGACACCCTCCCGCGGGAGCCCGCGCTGCTGGGCCAACTCCCGGGGCGGCGCCTGAAGGAGCGCCCCGGACCACATCAGGGCCCGAGCCGTCCCCCCGCCCCCAATCGGGACCGTGGGAACCGTGAGGGATCGGACCACGCCGCTTCGCAGCAGGGTCAGCAGGATCTCGCCGCTCTGAGCGGCCTCCTCCAGCTCCCGAAAGGCGGTCACCGGCTCACCGTCTGCGTCGAGGATCAGGTCGCCGACCCTGAGCAGCTCTGCGGCGGGGCTCCCCGCCGTCAGGCGCTTCACCATCAGCACCCTCCGGCGCCGGGGATCGTGTTTCTCGAGCCGCCGGGCGGCTTCGGCGTCGAGCCCACGGGCTCGCGCCGCCGCCAGCGTCATGGTCTGGAACTCCGCACCCAGCGAATGCCAAACGAAGGGCTGCCCGGCGCGAAGCGGCGCAACCAGATCCTCGATCAGCTCCGCCGAGATCCCGGCGAAGAAGGCATCCGGCTTGCCACTGACACCGGTTGTCGAAAACGAGGCCCAGAGGGCGAGCACCCTGCCTCTGCCATCCGCGAGCACACCGCCGACGCTCGCGAGCCTCTCGGTAAGGGAGATGAGCTCGGCGTTGAACTCCCGGAAGCGCGGCAGATGGGGCAGCGGAACCGAGGCGGCGTCCACTCGCGCCACTCGCGACTCCTGGGACACCACCTGCTCCCCGCGCGTCAGCGCCACCAGCCACACCTCGTCACCCGCCGCCAGGGAAAGGGGGCACAGGTCCGCACTCCGAACCGGCGTATCCCCAATCAGGCTCGGATCGTAGGAGATCACGGCCAGGTTGTGATCCGGGTGCAGCAGCACGACGCGCCCAGGCACCTCGACAGACCCCCCAAAGGTGATGCGCACGTCCCCGAGACTCACCGGAACCGTGTCCCGGTCGACGACCACCAGGCCCTGCTCTGCATCGACGACCAGGCCCGCGCCCGCAAAGGCGGTCCCCGCCACCCCGTCGATCCTGAAGGGAACGTCGAATTCGACGATCGCCAGAGAGGGAGCCAACGTCCGGGCCGGACGGGATCCGTCCACGGAGATGCCGGTGCTCGCGGGCTGCCAGGGCTCGGCGTCCGGTGGATTCTCGGCAGGGCGGCACAGCCAGAGACCGACCGAGTCGTCCCGATCGCAACGCCGCATGGGAAACCACCGGCGGTCCAGGGTCACCACCGCCACCGCGGAGCTGTGGGCCGCAAAGACGGGGAAATACCGCATCGGGACTCGGGAGCCGTCGGCGCGGGCGGACACCAGCCGTTCGAAGTCGTCGAGATCCTTCACCGGCTGCCCGTCGACCTCGGTGATCACCACACGGCCTGGAACCCCGGCCCGCGCGAAGCTGTAGCCCTGCGACGCCAGGTAGACCCCACCCGCAGGTACTGCGTGGTTGCGCGCCTGCTGATAAGAAAGCGGATGGAGGATCGCCCCGCCCAGCTCCAGATAGGTGGCAGGCGTGATTGCGTGTAGATCCTCGACGGTGAGCGACACCTCCACGAGGGCGCCCCCTCGCTCCACCTGGATCGCCACCGTCTCTCCCACGGAGTCGTCCAGTATCGCCTCCAGAGCAGCGAAGCTGTTGATCCGTCTGCCCTGCACCTGCAGCAGGATGTCGCCGGACTCGAGAAGCCCGTCAGCCGCACCACCGGGGACGGTCTCGGCGACGACCAGCATGCCGATGGCATCGGGAAGCGCCGCGCGCACCGACGCCTCGGTCTCGGCGCGAAGGCCCAGGGATCGAAGCTCGTCGTAGGACTCGTAGCGGAAGACCGCTTGGATGGTTCCGCGCGTCACCGGCCTGCCGGCGCGGATCAGATCCAGAGCGCGGACGACGCGATCCAGGGGCAGGAAGAAGCTCGAGGCGGCGGTCTGCCTGGCGCCGGCGTTGAGGCCCACCACCCTTCCGCGGCGGTCGATGACCGGAGAGCCCGACGATCCGCCAGAGGCGCTCGAAGCCGCCTGGAGGTAGAAGGTGTTGAAGTCGTTGTAGCGGTCTCCGCCGTAGCTGGGCGCCTCTCGATCCAGGCGCGCGATGGTGCCGGCCAGGATCGACAGCTTCTCCCCGGCATCGTTTCCGATCACGCGGATCTCGGCGCCGACATGGGCGCCCTCGGGAGCCAGCGGCAGCTCGCCGGGCTCCATGAACCGAACCTCGGAGGGGTCGAAGCGATAGAAGCCGAAGTCGTGCACCGGATCCCGGTAGATCGGCCGGAGCTCGACCTTCTCGTGGTTCAGGAAGAGCGCGCTCGCCCTCACCGGACCCGGCTGTACCACGTGCCGATTGGTCAACACCAGACCCTGCTCCGCATCCACCACGAATCCCGTCGCGGCCCCATCCGAGGCGAACCCGGTATCGAACGGACGCGTGGCGCTGACCCGAATCGCGACGACGCTCGGGACCACGCGATCGAGCACGGACTCCCAGCTCTCGGGCGAGGCGGCACCACCCTGACCGGCGAGGAGCAGGAGGGGTGCAGCGGCGGAAACGATCCGGAGGAAGCTACGCACGGCGATGTGGGTCAGGTCGCTCCAGCTAGATCTCAGACTAGGTCCCAAACCGCAGCTCGATCTCTCTGAGCATCCGCTCGCGGACCTGGTCGTAGCTCGCCGGGAGCTCGATTGCCGGGTTCGGATGCTGCGACTCGATGCTCTCGATCCGCATCTCGTGGTACCTCACCTTGAAGTCCACGAACTTGAGACCGTGCGCGGTGGAGATCACCACGACCTTGTCGGACTTCTTGATCAGGCCGCGATCGATGAGCTTCCGGGTGACCGCGAGGGCGACTCCCGTATGGGGGCAGTTGAAGAGCCCGGTCCGGTCGGCATGGGCGGCCGATTCCGCGAGATCCTCCTCGCTGGCCTGCTCCACGACGCCGTTGAAGCGCTTCAGGGCCGCAACCGCCTTCTCGTAGGAGACGGGGTTGCCGATCTGGATCGCCGAGGCCAGCGTGGGCCGCGCCGCGATCGGCTCGAAGACCTCGAAATCCCGCTGGTAGGCCAGGTAGAGGGGATTGGCCTGCGCAGACTGCGCACAGGCGATCCGCGGTCTCTTTTGGACGATGCCGAGCTCGAGCATCAGGTCGAGGCCCTTCGCCAATGCGGAGACGTTGCCCAGGTTGCCGCCGGGGATCACGATCCAGTCCGGGACATCCCAGTCGGATTGCTGGACGATCTCGATCCCGACCGTCTTCTGGCCCTCGATGCGCAGGCTGTTCATGGAGTTGGCCAGGTAGATCCCGTCCCGCTCCGCCACCCTCTTCACGATCTCCATGCAGCCGTCGAAGTCGGTGTCGAGGGCGAAGACGATGGCCCCGTTGGCAATCGGCTGGATCAGCTGGGCGGTCGAGATCTTGCCGCGGGGCAGGAAGACGATGGCCGGGATCCCCGCCGCCGCGGCGTAGGCCGCCAACGCCGCCGAGGTGTCCCCGGTCGATGCACAGGCGACCGCGCGGATCGACTTCCCGCTGGCTCTCATCTCCTTCACCATCGAGACCAGCACGGTCATCCCGAGATCCTTGAAGGATCCCGTGTGGGTGTTGCCGCACAGCTTGAGCCAGAGATCATCGAGGCCGATCTCCTTGCCGTAGCGCTCGGCCCAGAAGAGGTTCGTGTTCCCCTCGTACATCGACACGACATTGTCGTTGTGGAGCTCGGGAAGCACCCACTCCTTCTTGCCCCACACCCCGGAGCCGTAGGGCCAGGTGGTCTTGTGGGCGCGGTCCTCGAAGGTCTGCTTCCACTCCCCGGCGGATGTCTTCTTGAGCTCGGCGAGGTCGTGAACGACCCGCAGCAGACCACCGTTGCGGTCGGTGTAAACCACCTCGTCGAGGGGGTAGCGCTCCGTCGGGTCGCGCAGGCTCTCGAACCAGGCCCTGTAGCTGGGCTTCTCGTTCATGGCTAGAAGTCCTCCTCGATGCGCACCAATCGGGTCGGTGCAGCCACCTCGGGCAGACGGTCGATCTCGGCGATGGCGTGCCGGATGGCGAACTCCTGGGCGGGGTGATTGAGCACGACGATCGGAACCGCCCCTGCGGAGCGACTCTGCCCCTTCTGCAGAACCGACTCGATGCTGATCCCGCTCTCCCCGAGCGCGGAGGCGATCTGGCCCAGCACGCCGGGGCGGTCCAGGACGGTAAAGACGAGATAGCTGCGGGCCCAAAGCTCGCCCAGGGGCACCAGGGGCTTGATCCGGAGTGCGTCGGGCATGTAGGAGAGAGGAGCGACGCGACCGGCGCGGCCGCGCCGGATCTCCCGGGCGATCTCCATGGTGTCCGCCACCACCGCGCTGGCAGTGGGAAGCTCACCGGCGCCAGCGCCGTAGAAGAGCGTGGGCCCGACGGCGTCGCCGTGAACGGCGATGGCGTTCATGGCTCCATCGACCTTGGCCAGCAGACTCGATTGGGGAATCATGGCCGGATGAACGCGCGCCTCGATGCGCTCTTCGCCGCCCTCCTCTTCCCGCAGCTTCGCGATTCCGAGCAGCTTGATCCGATATCCGAACTCCTCCGCCGCCTCGAAGTCCAGCGGCGTCAGGCCTCGGATGCCTTCGGTGGGAATGTCCTTGTAGGTGAGCTCGGCCCCGAAGGCCATCGCCGCGAGCAGGGTCAGCTTGTGAGCCGCGTCGATCCCGTCGACATCGAAGCTGGGATCGGACTCGGCATAGCCGAGATCCTGGGCGCGCTTGAGCACCACATCGAAGAGCTCGCCGGTACGCTCCATCTCCGTCAGCACGTAGTTGGTGGTGCCGTTCATGATTCCGTGGAGGCTCTGGATGCGGTTCGCGGCGAGCCCCTCGCGCATGGAGCGGAGGATCGGGATGCCACCGCCCACGCTGGCCTCGAACGCCACGTCCACACCGCGCTTCGCAGCGGCATCGAAGATCTCCTTGCCGTGGAGGGCGAGCAGGGCCTTGTTGGCGGTCACCACGTGCTTACCGCGCTCGATGGCGCGCATGGTCAGGCGCTTCGCCGCGTCGTAGCCGCCGATCAGCTCGATCACGATGGACACGTCCGGATCGTCGATCAGCCCTTCGGCGTCGGAATCGAACCTGACGCCGCAGAGGTCGACACCTCTCTCCCTCTCGGTGTCGATGTCGGCGACCCGGACCAGTCGCAGCGGAAACCCGAGCTTCTGGGTGATCACCGAGGCGTTCCGGCCCAGCACCTTCGCGACTCCGGTCCCGATGGTTCCGAGACCGATGACTCCGATTCCCACCGGTTGTTCGCCCACCATCTCCCTCAGACCACCGCCGTTCGAAGGAAGCGCCGGATGCCACGCACGGCCTGACGGATCCGGTGCCGATTCTCCACCAATGCGAAGCGCACGTATCCCTCCCCGCTCTCGCCGAAGCCGATCCCCGGCGCCACCGCCACCTTGGCCTCCCGGAGCAGACGCTTGGAAAACTCGAGAGATCCGAGGCTCCGGAACGGCTCGGGAATCGGCGCCCAGACGAACATGGTCGCAAGCGGCTTCTCGATCTTCCAGACTCCCGGGCCCTCCTGCGCCAGGCCGTCGATCAGCGCATCGCGACGCTGCTTGTACTCGTCGACGGTCTCGACCACGCAGTCCTGAGGGCCGCGGAGAGCGACGATGGCACCGATCTGGATCGGTTGGGGAATCCCGTAGTCGAGATAGCTCTTGATGCGGGTGAGCGCGTGGACCATCTCCGCGTTCCCGGCGGCGAAGCCCACCCTCCAGCCGGCCATGGAGTGGCTCTTGGAGAGGGAAACGAACTCGATGGCGACGTCGCGTCCACCGGGGACTTCGAGAATGCTCGGCGCCCTGTAGCCGTCGAAGCAGACCTCGGCGTAGGCGAAGTCGTGGATCACCGTCAACTCGTGCTCGTGGGCAAACTCCACGATCCGCTCGAAGAAGGCGCGATCCACCACGCGGGTGGTGGGATTGTGGGGAAAGGAGAGGATCAGCGCCTTCGGCTTCGGCCAGGTGCGCTGGATCGCCAGCTCGAGATTCTCGATGAAGTCCGAGTCCAGGGTGAGCGGAACGTGGCGCAGATCTCCTCCCGCGATGATCACCGAGTACTGGTGGATGGGGTAGGTCGGATCGGGAGCGAGCACCACGTCGCCGGCGCCGACGGTCACCAAGACGAAGTGGGAGAGCCCTTCCTTGGCGCCGATCACCGCGATCGCCTCGGTGTCCGGGTCGAGCTCCACTCCGTGGCAGCGCTGGTACCACTCGCAGGCGGCGTGGCGCAGGTTGGGAATACCGCGAGACGCCGAGTAGCGGTGATTGCGCGGATTCCGCGCTGCTTCGCAGATCTTCTCGACCACGTGGGGCGGTGTCGGCAGGTCCGGGTTGCCCATTCCCAGATCGATGATGTCCTCGCCGGCCCGGCGCGCCGCATGACGGAGGTCGGTGACTTCCGCCAGCACGTAGGGCGGCAACCGATTGAGCTTGGCGAAGTCGTGACGGATGCGGGACGACATGGTCAGCCTAGGAGCGCGCCAGCGCTTCGCGATCCTCGCGGATCGCTCTCGAGGTTTCGCCAGCGTTGTAGGAGGAGCGCACCAGAGGCCCGCTGGCGACGTGGGAGAGGCCCAGCGCGCGGCCTTCAGCTGCGATCTCCTGGAACTCTCGAGGCTCCCAGTAGCGCTCGACCTCCAGATGATCTCGCGACGGACGCAGGTACTGCCCGATGGTCGCGCTGTCGACGCCGGCGGTCCGAAGAATGCGGAGTACCTCGACCACCTCACCGATCTCCTCGCCGAGACCCACCATCAATCCGGACTTGACGATCGAGCTCGGCCGCAGACGCTTGGCCTCGGCGAGCACTTCGAGAGAGCGCTGGAAATCCGCACCCGGCCGCACGCGACGGTAGAGCCGCGGCACGGTCTCGACGTTGTGGTTGTAGACGTCCGGCTCCGCCCCACAGACAGTGGAGACAGCCGAGAGATCGCCGCGAAAGTCCGGAGTCAACACCTCCACCGTCGCCCCGGCCCCAGCCTCCCGGATCGCGAGGACGGTCCGCGCGAACTGCTCCGAGCCGCCGTCGTTGAGATCGTCCCGGGTGACGGAGGTCAACACCACGTGAGAGAGCGAGAGCTCGGCGGTGGCACGGGCGACGCGGTCGGGCTCGGCCGGATCCGGCGGCACAGGCTTCCCCTTGGCGACGGCGCAGAAGCGACAGACGCGGGTGCACAGGTCGCCGAGCAGCATGAAGGTGACGGCCCGCCGGGGCCAGCAATCCGGACGGTTGGGACAACGCGCCTCCTCGCAGACGGTGTGGAGGCCGAGCCCCCGCATCATCCGCTCGAGACGCCGCAGCTTCGAGCGAGGGCCCTGCGGGCGCACGCACTCCGGAGGCAGGCGGCGGTGGCGGAAAGCCTTTGCCCCGCGACCGATCTGGACTGGTGAGATGGACACGAGAACCTCTCTAGATCCGCAAGATTATTGAAGAAATCCAGGTGCAGCAAGCAGAGGGAGAAGCCCGGCCGGCGCAGGCTACTCCCCGCGGCGCTGGCGGGCTCTGAACAGCAGATAGAAGGGTACTCCAGCCAGGAGCACCGAGAGACTGATCAGCGATTCGCGGGAGCGAAACCAGAGCAAGCTCCCGACAATCACGAAGTTGGCGGCGATGTAGAGGGCTGGCACCCAGGGATACCCCCACGCCCGGTAGGGTCGAGGCCGGTCGGGCTGCCACCGGCGCAGCGCATAGAGAGCGGCCGTGTCGGCGATCGTGGCGATCAGGATGGCGAAGGTCGTGTAATCGAGGGCATTCGGGAAGGTCCGCAGCACCAGCACCAGGGCGATCGCCACAGCGGCCTGAACCCAGATGGCGACGGCAGGAGTGCGGTAGGTCGGGTGCACTCGGTCCACGCCGCTGAAGAAGAGCCGATCCAGCGCCATGGCATAGGCGATCCGCGGCCCCAGCAGTACGTGGGCATTCAAGGTTCCCAGGATCGAGGCGAGGACGAAGCCGGCTACCAGCGAGCCACCGAGCGAACCGAAGAGCACCTCTGCGGCGGCCTCGCCGGCGTTTGCCACCTGACCGAGCTCCGCCACCGGAAGTGCATAGAGGTAGACCAGGTTCATCACCAGATAGACGGCGGTGCAGATCGCCAGACCCACGAAAAGGGAGAGGGGCAGGTTTCGACCTGGCTTCCGGATCTCACTCGCCACGTAGATCGAGGCATTCCAGCCCAGGAAGCTGAACAGGACCGGTGAGAGCGCGAGGGCGAAGGCCAGCGGCGGTGCGGCGCTCGCGATTCCCTCCACCAGCGGACGCAGGTTCTCGACGCTTCCCTTTCCGGTGAGGGGTGCCACCACTCCGAGGCTGAGCAGCGCCACCACCTTCACGTAGCCGGTGATGTTGTTCGCCAGTGCGCCCCAGCGGACGCCGACGTGGTTGAGTACCGAGGTCGCTACGATGGTGAGGACGGCGATGCCCAACACGAATGGAGCGTCGAGATCGAAGAAGGCCCCGATGCCGGCGGCGAAGCCGGTGGCGAGGGTCGCGATGGTACCCGCGAAGATGGCGAAGAAGCTGAGCCAGCCGACCAGGAAGCCGGCCATCGGGTGGAAGGCCTCACGAAGGTAGACGTAGTCTCCACCGGCGCGCGGATACATCGCCCCGAGCTCGGCATTGGCGAGGGCTCCCGCCAGGGAGAGCAGGCCTCCGACCGCCCAGACGGCGAAGATCAAGCCCGCGTGGGGCAGGCGATCTGCGATCGCCCCGGGGGTCAGAAAGATCCCCGAGCCCACCACCGACGCCACGACGAGGAAGGTCGCGTCTTGAAGCGAGAGCTGCCGTTTCAGGCGATCGTGCGGATGGCGGTCGTCCGACCCGGAAGCCCCCATCTCTTCGCACCACACCTCCCCGCGGGCAGCCGCACTGTAGCCCGCATTTCTCACCCGGTCGCGTAGCGAGGCCGCCTTCGGGCCATCCCAGGGGAGTGCTTTTCAGAGAGGTCAGAGACGGCTCTGAATGCGGGGGTGGACGGCTCTGCAGTCGACCCACCTCTTCTCGACCACCATGGCCCGGTTGCGGGCTGCGACGCGGCAGTAGGCCTTGTCCTCACTGACCTCGAGCAGGACCCCATTGCCGGACCAGAGCTTGCCGTGCCGCGCGTCGACGAAGACGGGGGTACCGTCCGGAAGCAGGCAGCCGCCCACTGCCAGGCTCACCAGAATCACCGCGATCATCCGACCCATCTTCAGGGAATCGGTGGATCGGGACGTCCACTGTAGGGTTAGCCTATCTCCATCAGGGCCAACCGCTCACCCCAGCGGCGTTCCACCGCTCGAGCCAGATCAGGGACGCGATGCAGGCCCGGGTCGCGGCGGACCGTCGCCAGGGCCGCCTCGCGAGCCAGGGAGACCAGGCGGGTATCCCGGACCAGATCCGCGATGCGTAGATCCGGAAGCCGACCGTGCTGGCGGGTTCCCAGAAACTCGCCGGGGCCGCGAATACGAAGGTCCGCGTCGGCAATGCGAAATCCGTCGCTGGTCTCGAGCATGGCGCGCAGACGCGCCTCGCTGTCCTCGCTCGCCGCCCGCGCCACCAGCACACAGGTACCGAGACGGTCCCGCCGGCCGACCCGTCCGCGCAGCTGGTGGAGCTGGGCCAGCCCGAAGCGCTCGGCATGCTCGACCACCATCAGCGTGGCGTTGGGAATGTCGACCCCGACCTCGATCACCGTGGTGGAGACGAGGATCTGGGTGGATCCCTCGACGAATCGCGCCATCGCCTCGGCGCGGGCCGACGAATCGAGACGACCGTGAACCAGATCGACCCGCAGCTCCGGGAAGGCGGCACGAATCCGCTCGGTGGACTCGGTGGCAGCCCGCAGATCGGTCTTCTCCGACTCCTCGACCAGGGGGTATACGACGTAGACCTGCTCACCGCGGGCGACGGTCTCGCGGATCAGCGCGGTCACGCGCTGCCCCTCCCCCGAACGCAGCAGCACCGTCTCAGGAGGTCTCCGGCCCGGAGGAAGCTCGTCGATCACCGAGAGGTCCAGGTCGCCGTAGACCGTGAGCGCCAGGCTCCGGGGGATCGGCGTGGCCGTCATCACCAGAGTGTGAGGCGAGAGACCGGCGTGGGACTTCTGCGCGAGAGCCGCCCGCTGAAGCACGCCGAAGCGGTGCTGCTCGTCCACCACCGCCAACGCCAGCCGCGCGAACGCCACCTCTCCCTGAACCAGGGCATGGGTGCCCACCACCAGGTCCACCTCTCCCCGGCCGAGCCGGGAGCGGATCCCCTCGGCGTCGGTGCGCGGGACGGAGGCGGTAAGCAGAGCGACGCGAATTCGGGTGGCCCGTCCTCCCCCGGCTGCGAGCTGTAGGAGGGTCCGCTCGTGCTGTTCGGCAAGCAACTCCGTCGGCGCCATCAGCGCGGTCTGAAAACCGCTCTCCGCTGCGGCAATCGCCGCCAGGAAGGCCACCGCCGTCTTGCCGCTCCCCACATCCCCCTGGAGAAGTCTCGACATCGGATGCGGACGAGCCAGGTCGGCGCGGATCTCCCCCCAGGCGCGAGACTGGGCCGCCGTCAACCGGAAGGGAAGAGCGGCCTCTGCGGCGTCGATTCGCGGCCGCGCGACGTCGATGGCGATCCCAGCCTCTGCGGCTCGCTTCGCCCGCCGCAACGCCAGGCCTACCTCGAGCAGGTAGAGCTCCTCCAGCACCAGTCGCTGGTGGGCCGGTGTCTCGCGGGTGCGAAGAGCATCCAGGTCTGCGTCTTCACCCGGATCGTGGATCCAGCGCAGGGCGACGGCGGTCTCGGGAAGCTGCCGTTCCCGGACCAGATCCTCGGGAAGATGGCTGTCCGTCAGATCGGCGTAGCCCTTCACGGCCGCGGCGATGGTGCGTCGAAAGGTTCGCGGCGGAATGCCCTCGGGAGCCGCGTAATCCGGGACGACCCGCGGGTCCGAGGCGGGTCCTTCCTCCTCTTCGCTCAGCAGATCGATCTCGGGGTGGATGAGCTCGCGGGTAAAGCGATAGCGGCGCACGTCCCCGGTGACGCGGATCCGCCGGCCCTTGCGCAGCGAGGACTGGAGCGCCTCTCCGCCTCGGAACCACTTGAGCGTCACGGTGCCGGTCTGGTCGCCGACCAGAGCCTGAAACAGGCGCCCTCCCCGCCCGCGCCGGGCAACGAAGTCCACCGTGAGCACATCGCCGACGAAGGTCGCCCGGCTTCCCACCTCGAGGTCGCCGATCAGGGCGACGGTTCGGCGATCGTCGTATCGGCTGGGAAGGCGAAAGAGCAGATCGGCGATGCTGCGAAGGCCGCGTTGCGCCAGCGCCTCGGCGCGCCGCGGTCCGACCCCCGGCAGCCGATCGACCGGGCGCGCCAGGGCCTGCTCGGCCCAGGCGGGATCGAGGAAGGGGTGGAGGAGGTCGAGCGCCTCGCGAACCGCGGCGATCCGCTCCTCACCCTGAAGGGGCGACGCGAAGCGCCGCGCGACCTTCTCGAAGATCACGCGGGCATCGGGTGGGATGGCGAGGGCGGCTGCGCGCCGTGACGCGCCGGCGACACTGCTCTCCAGGTTGCGAACCCGATCCACCCGGGCGAACTCCTGCTCAGCCGCGAAGGCAAGAGGTCTTCGGACCGCTTCGATGGCCGCCGCAAAGGGAGTCGCAGCCACGACTCCTCCCTGTTCGAGCTCGCCGCTCCGCCGGGTCAATCCACGCGCCGATGCACCTCCTGGAGTGCACGCACACCGATGGATCCGAGCCGCATGGCGCGGATCGCTCCGGCCGCCGCGCGGAGTGCAGCCAAGGTGGTGAAGTACGGAAGTCCCCGAGTCAGTGCCGCGCGCCGGATCGCGAAGGAGTCGCGGACCACGGAGGGCTCCTGCTGGACCGTGTTGAAGACGAGATCGACTTCGCCGGCCTCGATGCACTCGACCACGTCGGGGTGCCCCTGGCCCACCCTGGGAACCACCCTCACCGGGTAGCCCAGCGCATCGACCAGGCGGGCGGTGCCCTCGGTGGCGAGAATTTCGAAGCCGCTGTTGGCGATCTCCTCGATGGCTTCTCCGATCCTCGGCCGATCGCCCGGGCGGATCGAGAGCAGCACCCGCCCGCTCATGGGGATGCTGTTTCCCGCCTCGATCTGGGCCTTGGCGTAGGCCCGGCCGAAATCCGAATCGATTCCCATCACCTCGCCGGTGCTCTTCATCTCGGGACCGAGCACCGTGTCGACTCCCGGAAACTTCACGAAGGGGAAGACGGCCTCCTTCACCGAGAAATGCCGCGGCCAGATCTCCTCGGTGAAATCGAGCTCCCGAAGCGTCTTGCCGCCCATGACGAGGGCGGCGAGCTTCGCCAGCGGCCTTCCGATCGCCTTCGAAACGAAGGGCACGGTGCGCGATGCGCGCGGATTCACCTCGAGCACGTAGACGTCGGCGCCCTTGACCGCGTACTGCACGTTCATGAGCCCGCACACGCCGAGCTCCAGGGCCAGCTTCCGGGTGGACTCGACGATCTCGTCCACAACTCCCTTGGAGAGAGAGAAAGGCGGGATCGAGCAGGCACTGTCTCCGGAGTGGACGCCCGCCTGCTCGATGTGCTCCATGACGCCGCCGATCACCACCCGCTCCCGGTCGGCGATCGCGTCCACGTCGACCTCGATGGCGTCGGCCAGGAAGCGGTCCACCAGCACCGGATGCTCGGGCGAGGCCCTGACGGCAAAGCGCATGTAGCTGGCCAGGGAGTCGACGTCGTGGACGATCTCCATGGCGCGGCCGCCGAGTACGTAGGAAGGCCGCACCAGCACCGGATAGCCGATCCGCTTGGCGACCTCCTCGGCCTCCTCCAGGCTGCGGGCCACGCCGCTGCGTGGACGCCGGAGGTCCAGCTTCTCCAGTACCACGTCGAAACGTTCGCGATCCTCGGCCCGGTCGATGGCATCGGGCGGTGTGCCGAGGATCGGAACGCCGGCCCGCTCGAGGAGGAGGGCGAGGCGCAAGGGCGTCTGACCGCCGAACTGCACGATCACGCCCTCGGGCTTCTCGCGATCGACGATCGCCAGCACGTCCTCCAGGGTCAGGGGCTCGAAGTAGAGGCGATCGCTGGTGTCGTAGTCCGTCGAGACGGTCTCGGGGTTGCAGTTGACCATGATCGTCTCGAAGCCCGCCTCCTGCAGGGCGAAGGCGGCGTGGACACAGCAGTAGTCGAACTCGATCCCCTGTCCGATGCGGTTCGGTCCCCCTCCCAGGATGACGATCTTGCGACGCTCGGTCGGCCGGGCCTCGCACTCGTCCTCGTAGGTCGAGTAGAGGTAGGGCGTGTGGGCCTCGAACTCCGCGCCGCAGGTGTCGACTCTCTTGAAGACGGGCCGCACCCCCTCGCGGTGACGCATCTCCCGGACTTCGTCCTCGCTGGTCTCCCAGAGACTGGCGAGTCGGCGATCCGAGAAGCCCGCCTGCTTCGCGGGCCGAAGCCAGGCGAGGCGCTCCTCGGGGGAGAAGGCAGCGAGGTCCGCCTCCATCTCGACGATGTCGCGCAGGTTGCCCAGAAACCACGGGTCGATCCTCGAGCGCCGGTGGATCTCCTCGAGGTCCACACCGCGGCGGAACGCCTCGGCGACGGCCCAGGGACGACCGGGCCGCGGCTGGTCGATCTCCCTCCAGAGAGCCGCCATGCCCTCGTCACCCTCGGGCACCGCGGGTGACTCGAGACCCGCATGACCAATTTCCAGGGAACGCAGCGCCTTCTGGAAGCTCTCCTTGAAGGTGCGACCGATGGCCATCACCTCACCCACCGATTTCATCTGGGTGGTGAGGAGGTTATCGGCGCTCGGGAATTTCTCGAACGTGAAGCGCGGCACCTTGGTGACCACGTAATCGATGCTGGGCTCGAAGCTGGCCGGCGTCACACGGGTGATGTCATTGGGAATCTCGTCGAGGGTGAATCCGACGGCGAGCTTGGCCGCGATCTTCGCGATCGGAAAGCCGGTCGCCTTCGACGCCAGGGCCGACGATCGGGAGACACGCGGGTTCATTTCGATCACCACCAACGAACCGTCTTCGGGATTGACGGCGAACTGGATGTTCGACCCCCCGGTGTCGACGCCGATCTCCCGGATGATGGCCACGGCCGCATCCCGCATCACCTGGTATTCGCGGTCCGTGAGGGTCTGGGCCGGAGCGACGGTGATCGAGTCACCGGTGTGGACACCCATGGCGTCGAAGTTCTCGATGGAGCAGATGATGACGACGTTGTCCGCCCCATCGCGCATTACCTCAAGCTCGTACTCCTTCCATCCGAGGACGCTCCGCTCGATCAAGCACTCGTGGCGAGGGGATTGCTGAAGCGCCCACTCCACCAGGGGTTCGAATTCTCCCTCGGTGAAGGCGACGCTCCCCCCGGTGCCTCCGAGAGTGAAGCTGGGACGGATGATCGCCGGAATCCCGGTCTCCAGGACGATCTTGCGGCCCTCTTCGAGGGAGTGTGCGTAGCCCGAGACCGGCAGAGAGAGGCCGATCTTCTTCATGGCCTCCCGGAATTGGTCACGGTCTTCGGCCTTCATGATCGCGTCGAGCTGGGCGCCGATCAACGAGACACCGAAGCGATCGAGCACGCCGGTCTCGGCGAGCTCGACGGCGAGGTTGAGGCCCGTCTGTCCACCGATCGTCGGGAGCAGGGCGTCGGGCCTCTCGGCCTCGATGATCTTGACGACCGTGTCGGCCGTCATCGGCTCGATGTAGGTACGATCCGCCATCTCCGGATCGGTCATGATCGTCGCCGGGTTCGAGTTCAGCAGCACGACCCGGTAGCCCTCCTCCCGGAGGGCCTTGCAGGCCTGCGTTCCCGAGTAGTCGAACTCGCAGGCCTGTCCGATCACGATCGGGCCGGAACCGATCAGGAGAATCGTGTGGATGTCATCGCGCCTGGGCACTAGGAACCCATTGCGATCTGCGCGCCGCTGACGAGCTCGCCGGCCTTGCGGCGTGCGACCATTTCGCGAAAGCGCCGAAAGAAATAGCGGGCGTCGTGGGGCCCGGGAGAGGCCTCGGGATGGTACTGAACCGAGAACAGAGGCCGAACCCGGTGGGCCAGGCCTTCCACCGTCTGATCGTTCAGGTTGACGTGGGTGATCTCGACGGGCTCTCCGGCACGGCGCAGCGAGTCTGCATCGACGGCATATCCGTGGTTCTCGGCGCAGATCGCAACCTTGCCGGTGGCGATGTCCTTGCCCGGCTGGTTGCCGCCGTGGTGGCCGAACTTGAGCTTCCTGATCTCGCCGCCGAGGGCGAGGCCCAGGATCTGGTGACCCAGGCAGATCCCGAAGAGCGGGTACTGCCCCGCCAGGTCGCGCACCTGCTCGCGGACGCCCTGGACGGCGCGCGGGTCACCGGGACCGTTGGAGAGAAAGACCCCGTCGGGACGGAGCGCGCGCACCTGCTCGGCGCTGGTCCGGGCCGGAACCACCGTGACATCGAAGCCCTCGTCGAAGAGGAGCCGGAGGATGTTCCGCTTGACGCCGAAGTCGTAGGCCACCAGGCGAAAGGATGAGCTCGGCCGGGGCTCCCGGGGCAGCTGCCCCGCGATTCCCTGCCAGGCGGGCGCGCTCCACTGGTAGGCTTTCGAACAGGTGACCTCTGCCACCAGATCCCTGCCGTCCAGGGGCGGGGCGCTGCGAGCGCGCTCGACCAACAGAGCTTCGTCCTGAAAGGAGGGGTCCGTGCTGAGCACCCCATTCTGGAAGCCGTGATCGCGGATGCGGCGGACCAGGGCCCGGGTGTCGATACCGGCGATGGCGGGAATGCCGAAACGCTCCAGGAAGCCGGGGAGAGACTCCCGGGAACGCCAGTTGCTCGGCGCGTCGAAGGGCTCTTTCACCACGAATCCCTGAAGACGGGGGTGATCGGCCTCGTCGTCCTCGGGGTTGACGCCGGTGTTTCCGATCTGGGTGTAGGTCATGGTGACCAGCTGCCCGGCGTAGGAAGGATCGGTGAGAATCTCCTGATAACCGGTCAGGCTGGTGTTGAAACAGACCTCCCCGACGCCGACGCCCTCACCACCGAAGCCGTAGCCGCGGTAGACGGTCCCATCCGCGAGCGCGAGACGCGCGGGACGCGGGGGGGATTTCCGCGAGATCATGGAGCGAGGACACCTCGCTCGATGTCATAGACGAGCCGACCGGCGACGATCGTCGCCACCGCCCTTCCCTGGAGCGTCTGCCCTGCCCAGGGAGAGTTCCGGCTCTTCGAGTAGCCCTTGTAGGGATCGTAGACCCAGCTTCGCTCCGGATCGATCACGACCACGTCCGCGGGGGCTCCGGTGTCGAGCCGCCCCCCCTCCTGGCCCAGAATGCTCGCGGGGTTCGCCGTCAGCCGCCGGATCAGCTGCAAGGGCGTGAGGCTTTCCGTTCGCACCAGCTCCAGGACCACCGGAAGGGCCGTCTCGAGGCCGATCACGCCGGGGGGCGCCGTCGTGAACTCGACCTCCTTCTCGTGGACCGCGTGGGGCGCGTGGTCCGTCGCCACGGCGTCGATGGTCCCGTCGGCCAGGCCTCGCCGGCAGGCCTCCACATCGGCAGCCGAGCGCAGCGGTGGAGCCATCTTGGTGTTGGTGTCGTAGCCCAGGGTCGCCTCGTCGGTGAGGGTGAGATGGTGCGGCGTCACCTCGGCGGTCACGTGCAGGCCGCGGTTCCGCGCCTGGCGGATCAGCTCCACGGCACCCGCCGTCGAGACGTGGGCCACGTGGAGGTGCGCACCGGTGAGCTCCGCCAGCATCAGATCACGCGCCACCTGCACCGTCTCGGCCACACTGGGATTGGCCGGCAGCCCGAGACGGGTCGAAACCGGCCCCTCGTTCACCACACCCTTGCCCACCAGGGTGCGATCTTCGGCGTGAACGATCACGGGCGCCTCGACCAGCCTCGAGTATTGGAGGATCCGCCGTTGAACGCCGCTGTCCATGATGGTCATGCCGTCGTCGCTGAATGCGACGGCGCCGGCCTTCACCAGACCCACCATCTCGGTCATCACCTCGCCCGAGAGACCCTTGGTGGCGGCGGCCACGGGATAGACTTTCGCCGGCGAGTCCTGGCGGGCGCGATCCAGGATGTAGTCGGTGACCGAGGGGTCGTCGTTTACCGGATTCGTGTTCGCCATGCAGGCCACGGCGGTGAAGCCACCGGCCACCGCCGCGCGCCCACCCGAACCGATGTCCTCTTTGTACTCCTGCCCCGGCTCCCGGAGATGGGTGTGGAGATCGAACAACCCCGGTGCGACCCAGCAACCCGCGGCATCGATGATTTCGACATCGTCTGCCTCGATCGAAGTCTCGACGGCGGAGATCCGGCCGTCCTCGATCAGAACGTCACCCGGTGCGTCGCGGTCCGTGGCCGGATCGAGGATCCGTCCCCCTCGGATCAGAATTCGGCCCACCGCTCTACTCCTCCTCGCGTTCTACTCTGGTACGACCGGCGAGGAGATAGAGCACGGCCATGCGAATGGCCACTCCGTTCCGCACCTGGTCCAGGATCACACTCGGCCGGTGGTCGGCCAGGTCGTGGGACAGCTCGACACCCCGGTTCACCGGCCCCGGATGCATCACGATGGCGTCGTCCTTGGCGTAGCGAAGCTTCGCGCGGTCGACGCCGAAGGTCGCCGAGTACTCGCGCACGCTCGGGAAGAGAGCTCCTGCGAGCCGCTCGAACTGGATCCGGAGGGCCATCACCACGTCCGCTCCGTCGATCGCCTCTCGCAGGGAGGTGAATCCCTTGACTCCGAGGCTCTCCACGTCCGCCGGAAGCATGGTCGGGGGTGCGGCGAGACGCACCTCGGCGCCCATCTTGCGAAACGCGTAGATGTCGGATCGGGCGACCCGCGAGTGCGCGACGTCGCCGATGATGGTCACGGTGAGTCCGTCGATCCTTCCCTTCTCCTCGCGCACCGTGAGGAGATCGAGCAGGGCTTGCGTGGGGTGCTCGTGCGCTCCGTCGCCCGCGTTGATCACCGGCGCGCCGAGCTCGTCTGCGATTCGCTTGGGGACACCCGCCACCGCGTGGCGAACCACCACCGCGTCCGGGGCCATCGCGTCCAGGTTCTTCGCGGTGTCGAGGATGGTCTCGGCCTTGGTGAGGCTCGACGATGCGGGTGTAAAGTTCACCACATCCGCGGAAAGCCGCTTGCCGGCGATCTCGAAGCTGGTCCGGGTCCGCGTCGATGGCTCGAAGAAGAGGTTCACGATGGTGCGGCCGCGAAGGGTCGGCACCTTCTTCACGTCCCGCCGCCCGACTTCCTGCATGCGCTCCGCGGTCTCGAGAATGGTCTCGATGTCAGCGCGCTCGAGGTCCTCGATGCCGAGGAGCCCTCTTCCCATCATTCGTCCGCCCTCCCCCCTTCGGCCGTGACGACCACCTCAAGCGGTCTCTGGTAGCTTCCATTCCGGGCCCGCAGCTTCACGAGTTCGGCCCGCTTCGTCGGGATGTTCTTTCCCACGTAGTCGATCTTGATCGGCAGCTCCCGGTGCCCGCGATCGACGAGCGCGACGACCTGCACGGCCCGAGGCCTCCCGAAGTCCATCAGCGCGTCCATGGCTGCCCGAATCGTTCGTCCGGTACTGGCGACGTCGTCCACCAGGATCACCACCCGGTCGTCGACCGCCGAGGGCATCTCCGTGCGGCGAAGGGGCGGCCGGGAGCCACTGCCGGTCAAATCGTCGCGATACAGCGTCGTATCGAGGATCCCCACCACAGTGTCGAGATCGGCGATCTCGCGGAGATTCTCCGCCAGCTGCCGGGCCAGGGGAACGCCCCCGTTGGGCACACCCACCAGGTAGAGGTTGCCCAGATCCTCGTTCCGCTCGATGATCTCGTGGGCGATCCGCATCAGGGCGCGGCTGATGGCGAGGTCGTCGAGAACGACTCGGCAGGAAGATTCGGCGCCCTGGGCCTGAGCAGGCTGCAGAGGGTTGGCTTGGGGGGAGTCGTTCGTCATCTCCGGACCTTTTTCCGCCTCGCCGGACGGAGTTAAAAGGGACCGCTCATCTTCACGACCGTATCATACAGTGCCCGCCTCGTCAGTGCCAATCGGAATCCAGGCTCTGACGAAAAAAAAAACCGGGCCAGCAGCTAGAGACACTCGTGAAAGCGACCCATTCGCTCCCACCGGGTCTTGCCGGTGAGGTTCTCCCACCAGGTAAGGGGATTGAGCAGGGAAAGCCAGCTCCCGTTCCAGTCCCAGGACCAGTAGAGAAAACCTGCGGGGCCCACCAGCTCCTGGAGCCGCACCGTGCCGAACTTGCGCCCGTCGTAGGAGTTGTCACGGTTGTCACCCATGAAGAGATAACGTCCCGGAGGAACGGTCCGGGGTTCCATGTCGATCCCCGCCTGGCGGGGATCGTCGAGAACCCGGTGACGACAGTCGCCCAGGGTCTCGACGTAGACGCGGAAGCTGCGTCCGGCGGAATCGGTGAGAGTCTCGCCAGTCTGCTCCGTCCGCAGGGCCTTCCCGTTCAGGTGGACCCGGCCATCGCGCACCTCCACCCGATCGCCGGGAAGGCCTACCAGCCTCTTCACGAAGGCCTCGGTGGAAAGCTCGGGACGTTGATCCGCCGGGTAGATGCCCCGGGGGCCCCGCCCCAGGTTGAAGACCACGATCTCGCCCCGCTCCGGCTCTCGGTATCCGGGAATCTGGATCTCGGTGAAGGGAATCCGGGGACCGTAGGCGAGCTTGTTCACGAAGACATGATCTCCCACCAGCAGGGTGGGCAGCATGGAATCCGAAGGCACATAGAAGGACTGGAATATGAAGGTCCGGATCAGCAGCGCGATCCCCACCGCCAGGATCAGACCCGGGATTTCGCTGGACTTCTGCTTCGTCTCTTGGCTCATCTGATCATCTCTCCAATCCGCTCCCAGCGCATTTTCTCGCCGAGCAGGCTCCACCAGGTCCCCGGTCGCAGCAGCTCGCCCCAGCTCCCGTTCCAGTCCCAGGACCAGTAGAGCATGAAGGCGGGCCCCTTGAACTCCTCGAAGCGAACGGTTCCCCAGCTCCTGCTGTCGTTCGAATGATCCCGGTTGTCCCCCATCATGAAATAGCGGCCGGACTCGATTCGAACCGGCGCGTAGTCGCGCAACGACGCCGCTGGATCCTCCAGCACCGCGTGAGAACGCCCATCCAGCACCTCCACTTCCGAACGGAGGAGATGTCCCCTCTCATCGACGAAGGTCTCGTCCAGCTCGCGGCGATCGAACGGCACCCCATTCACCTTGACGACCCGACCGGTGACCTCGATCGTGTCCCCGGGCATGCCGACGATCCGCTTGACGAAGCGGTCTCGCGGGAGATTCGGGTACCGGTCCGCCGGGTAGATCCCGCCGCCCCGCCGCGCCACCTCGAAGACGACCACGTCGCCCCTCCGCGGCTCGCGGAGGCCTGGGAGCCTCCAGTCCGTGAAGGGAACCTTGGCACCGTAAACGAACTTGTTCACGAAGAGGTGATCACCGACGAGCAGCGTCGGAAGCATCGACTCCGAGGGGATGCGGAACGGCTCGATCACGAAGGTCCGGATTCCCAGTGCGATCAGCACTGCAAATCCGATCGTCGTCAACTGATCGAGAATGGACGGTGACGGTGTTTCTCGCTTCAGCTCGTCGGGAGTGGGGTCGGTCCGATCGCTCATTCATCCCCCAGCTTGAGAGCGGCCAGGAATGCCTCCTGCGGAATCTCGACGGCGCCCACTCGCTTCATGCGGCGCTTGCCCTCCTTCTGCTTCTCGAGGAGCTTCCGCTTCCGCGATATGTCACCACCGTAGCACTTCGCGGTCACGTTCTTTCGCAGGGCCTTCACCGTGGTCCGGGCGACCACCCGGGAGCCGATCGCAGCCTGGATCGCCACCTCGAACATCTGCCTGGGAATGAACTCCTTGAGCTTGCGCGCCAGCTCGGTACCGCGACGCTGAGCCTTGTCGCGATGAACGATCAGGGAGAGGGCATCTACTGGATCGCCATTCACGAGAACGTCCAGCCGCACCAGAAACGCGGGCCGATAACCAACCAGATCATAGTCGTAGGAGCCGTATCCCCGGGTCACGCTCTTGATCCGGTCGTGGAAATCCGTGACGACTTCCGCCAATGGGAGCTCGTAGCGAATCTGCACCCGGCCCCCGTGCACGACCATGTCGCGTCGCAGGCCGCGCCGGTCCTGGCAGAGCGCGATGACGGCGCCGAGGTATTGCTGGGGCAGGTGGATCGTGGCGAGGATCACCGGTTCCTCGATCCGATCCAGCTCGGCCGGCTCGGGCAGGGCGGCGGGGCTCTCGATCTCCTTCTCCTCGCCGGAGCGGAGCACGACCCTGTAGCGGACGGTCGGCGCCGTGGTGACCAGTGACAGATCGTACTCCCGTTCGAGCCTCTCCTGGATGATCTCGCAGTGCAGAAAGCCCAGAAAGCCGCAGCGGAAGCCGAATCCGAGGGCGGCGCTGGTCTCGGGCTCGTAGCGGAAGGAGCCGTCGTTCAGCCGGAGCTTCTCGAGGGCCGCCTTCAAGGAGGAGTAATCGTCGGCGGCCACCGGGTAGAGCCCGCTGAAGACCATGGGCTTCACCTCCCGGAAGCCGGGGAGCGGCACTGACGCAGGGCTCCGGACCTCGGTGATGGTGTCGCCGATGCGCACGTCGTCCAGCGTCTTGATACCGGCGATGGCGATCCCGACCTCGCCGTGGGTGAGCTCCTGCACCGGGCGGGGGTGGGGATCGATCACGTCCAGCTCCTGGAGTTCGTGCTCGCTTCCCTGCGCCATCAGTCGTACCCGCGAGCCCCTGCGCAGGCTCCCGTCCACGACACGGACCAGCAGCGCCACCCCGACGTAGGAATCGAACCAGGCATCGAAGATCAAGGCACGGGTGGGCCCCTGTGGGTCTCCCCGGGGCGCCGGCACCACCTGGACGATGCGCTCGAGGAGCTCGGGAATCCCCGTTCCCTCCTTAGCGGAGACCGGCATCACCGAAGAGGCCTCGAGACCCACCACCTCCTCGATCTCGGCAGCGACCTTCTCGGGATCCGCCGACGGCAGATCGATCTTGTTCACGACCGGAATGATCTCCAGGTTCGCGTCGAGGGCCAGATAGGCGTTGGCGAGGGTCTGCGCCTCGATCCCCTGGGAAGCATCCACCACCAGGACCGCCCCCTCGCAGGCGTGCAGCGCGCGCGACACCTCGTAGGAGAAGTCCACGTGACCCGGCGTGTCGATCAGGTTCAGGACGTATTCCTGCCCGTCCCCGGCCTGGTACAGCATTCGAGCGGTCTGGGCCTTGATCGTGATCCCCCGCTCCTGCTCCAGCTCCATCTTGTCGAGGAACTGGTCCCTCCGCTCGCGTTCGCCGAGCGAATTCGTCGCCTCGAGAAACCGATCCGCCAGGGTGCTCTTCCCGTGATCGATGTGCGCAATGATGCAGAAGTTACGGATGCGCTCGGAGTCCATCGGTGGAGTTAGGTCGTTCCCTGGGTGAGCGCCTGGACGAAGTAATCACGGGTCTGGCGAAGAGCGTCGGCGATTTCGACCTTCGGTTCCCAATCGAGCACGCTCCGGGCAAGCGAGATGTCGGGACGACGGACCTTCGGATCATCCGGAGGCAGGGGTCGGAACGCGATCCGGCTGCTGCTCCCGACCAGGTCGATGACCATCTCGGCGAGCTCGAGCATGGAGATCTCGGCCTCGCTGCCGATGTTCATCGGCCCGACGTAGTCCGAGTTCAGCAGGCGCCAGATGCCCTCGATGAGATCGTCGATGAAGCAGATCGACCGGGTCTGCGAGCCGTCTCCGTAGACGGTCACGTCCCCGCCTCGGATCGCCTGGGTGAAGAAGTTCGGAATGGCTCGGCCGTCGTCGATCTGCATGCGCGGGCCGAATGTGTTGAATATACGGGCGATGCGGACATCGACGCCGTGATGCCGGTGATAGGCCATGGTCATGGCCTCGGCAAAACGCTTGGCCTCGTCGTAGACCCCGCGAATTCCCACCGGGTTCACGTTGCCGAGATAGCTCTCCGCCTGCGGACTCTCCTTGGGATCGCCATAGCACTCCGAGGTGCTGGCGAGTAGAAGGCGCGATCCCTTCGCCTTGGCCAGTCCCAGGGCCTTGTGGGTACCCAGAGATCCGACCTTCAGGATCTCGATGGGGAGCCGCTCGAAGTCGGCGGGGCTTGCCGGTGACGCGAAATGGAGGATCGCGTCGAGCTCTCCCTCCAGGTAGAGGTAGTTGGTGACGTCGTAGTGCTCGAAGGAGAAATTCGGGTGGCCGAGCAGTGGCTCGATGTTCTCCATCCGCCCGGTGAGGAGGTTGTCGAGTACGATGACCTGGCAGCCCTCCGACAGCAGGCGTCGGCAGAGATGCGAGCCGATGAATCCCGCGCCGCCGGTGACCAGTACGCGATCCATCTGGTGGCGCTCGGGCATCCTCGATTTCTCCCTGGAACTCCCGCGGATCCGCCTCACTGCGAATCGGGGGAGAGGATCCATGTGGGCAGCTGATAATCGGACTCGAGCTTGCCGGCCAGGCGGGTCGCCTCTTTCCGAGTGGGGATGGGACCGACGCGTACCCGAAAGCGCGCCCCCCTGGGACCATCATCGCCGTGGACGTAGACGGAGAAGCCGCCTGCGTGGAGCTCGCCGGCCAGCTTCATCGCACTACCCTCGTCGCCAAACGCCCCGACCTGGATCGAAAAGCCCTTGTCGACCGGCGACGCGGGACGACGGGTCGGCGGCGGAGCGGAAACCGACGGTGGATCCACCGGGGCCTCCGAGCTCGAGGCTGTCGGCAAGCTTCCCCGGGCACCCAGGGGCCTCGCGACAGGCTCCGGCTCCGGGCCTTTCTCGGGACCCGCGGAGACCTCGGCGGCCAGGGGAAGCTGGGTGGTTCGCCCGGCCAGATGATCCATCACCAGGTCCGGCTCCTCCCAGGCGGTCCCCGCCAGCAGGCCCACCGCGAAACCGATGACCAGGAGAAGGGCTGCCCCTCCCAAGGTAGAGAGCCAGCCCGGCACGGCTCGATCGCTTC
>Ga0307423_1000152_pt1 | contig 44740 bp, 43 predicted proteins | sample SalMarWE160310MG_FD_202154 | JGI IMG/M metagenome (GOLD analysis project Ga0307423, IMG submission 202154) | Salt marsh sediment microbial communities from the Plum Island Ecosystem LTER, Massachusetts, United States - WE1603-10 | ecosystem: Environmental > Aquatic > Marine > Intertidal zone >...
GCCGGAGGGGGCGGAGCTCCGCCTGGCGTCCGTCGGCCCGGGTGGCCGGGAGGGACCGCCTGTCGTGGTGGCCCCGTCCTCGGCCGCACGTGCCAGCGGATTCCCACGGATGGTGCGGGCGCCCTGGAACGGAAGCGAAGTCGTCCTGGCCTGGACCGATGCGTCGGATGCCGAACGCCCGCGCGTCCGGGTCGCACGCGTGGAGGTACCCTCGACATGACCCGTCCGAGAGCGCTCACCGTCGCCCGGATCCTCACCGTGATCGCCGCGGCAGGCTTGGCCGCCTGCGAGAGCGGCCCGCCCGGGCCGCGCGTCGGAAAGCCCGCGCCGGAGTATGGGGCGACCACGCTTCAGGGCGACACCGTCGCCCTCTCCTCGCTGAGAGGGAAGGTCGTCCTCCTGAACCTGTGGGCGACGTGGTGCGCGCCCTGCCGGCATGAGACCCCCTTCCTCCAGTCGCTCTACGAGCAGCGCAGGGACGAAGGCCTGGAGATCGTGGGGATCTCGATGGACACGGGCGACGCCCGCGACCAGGTGGAGGAGTTCGTTCGCGAGTTCGGCGTGCGCTACCCGATCCTCCTCGACCCGCAGATGCGTGGCATGGACAGCTACCGGGTGCTCGGCCTTCCCGCCAGCTTCCTCATCGACCGTGACGGCACCTTGCGCTGGATGCGTTTCGGGCCGGTCTCGGCGGACGACGACGAATTCATGAAAGCTCTCGGAGCCACGCTCGAATGACCCCCCTGCCTTTTTCGCCGGGCGCCGACACCGACCCCGACCATGTCGAGACGCCGATCGGCTTCCTCGACCTCGCCAGGGCACGTGCCAACGCCAGGAAGGTGGCCTCCTATGCTCGAGCGCACGGCCTGGCCTGGCGGCCCCATATCAAGACGCACAAGTCCCGGACCGTGGCTCGCATCCAGCTCGAGGCCGGCGCCCGTGGGCTGACCGTGGCGACCCTGCGCGAAGCAGAGGTGATGTCCGAGGTGACGCCCGACCTCCTGCTCGCCTACCCGCCCGTCGGGGCGGCCAAGCTCGAGCGCCTTCTCCGCCTCCCGGACGATGTGGACCTAAAGGTCGCGCTCGACGCGCGCGAGGTGCTGGAGCCACTCGCCAGAGCCGCGGCGCATGCGGGCCGCACCGTCGGCGTGCTCGTGGAGATGGACATGGGCCTGCGGCGCGTCGGAGTCCAGGACCCCGATGCGCTCGTGGCGCTGGCGCGCGCCGCAGCGTCGACCGAGGGGGTTGCGTTCCGCGGCATCCTCTTCTACCCGGGTCATATCCGCATGTCGGAGGGTGAGCAGACCCCCCACTTGACCGCCGTGGCCGGGCGGCTGTCCGAAGCGCTCGAGGCCCTCACAGCGGTAAGGCTGGAGCCCGAGATCGTCTCCGGCGGCTCGACGCCGACCCTGTGGCGCAGCCACGAGATCCCGGGAATGACGGAGATCCGCTCGGGCTCCTGCATCTTCTTCGATCGCGAAGCCCTCCACATAGGCGTGGCCGCTCCCGAAGACCTGGCGTACACCGTGCTCGCCACGATCGTGAGCACCGCGGTGCCGGGGAGGGCCGTGGTCGACGCCGGCTCCAAGGCGCTGGCGAACGAGCTGAGGGCAGACCGGGGCTTCGGGGTCCTGCTCGACCACCCGGACGTGGTCGTTTCCTCCCTCTCGGAGGAGCATGGCGTCCTGGACCTCGGCGGATCCGCGTGGCGCCCCGTGATCGGGGAGCGGGTACGGATCGTGCCCAATCACGTGTGCGTCTCGGTGAACCTCCAGGATCGCCTTCTGGCCAGTGACGCGGGCACGTTCTCGATCCTTCCGATCGAGGGACGGGGCAGGGGACCGTGGATCGCCTGAGCCTGGAGCGCATCGAGCAGATCCTGGACGCGGTGCGGGGTGTCCGGGTGCTCGTGGTGGGCGACGCCATGCTCGATCGCTACATCACCGGATCGGTCGACCGGATCTCGCCCGAGGCGCCGGTGCCCGTCGTGCGCGTGGAGGCCGAGTCCTCCGCGCTGGGAGGAGCGGCCAATGTCGCAGCCAACGTGGCCGCGCTCGGCGCGTCGTGCCGTGTGGTGGGCTGCGCCGGGAAGGACAGGGCGGGCGAGATCCTCCGAGAGGAGCTCGAGGCCCTGGGGGTGGGCACGGACGGGCTGGTCGTCACCGACGAGCGCCCCACCACCGTGAAGACCCGCATCCTCGCCCGTCGTCAGCAGGTCGTGCGCTTCGACCACGAGGTGGAGGCGGATGCCACCGCCGGCCTCGCGGAGGCACTGGCCAGCACGGTCGCCTCCCTGGGCCGGGAGAGCGACGTCCTCATCCTGGAGGACTACAACAAGGGCGTCCTCGTGCCCGCGGTCATCCGCGAGGCCCTGGAGATCGCCCGGCGGATCGGAGCGCCCACGGTCGTGGACCCCAAGAGGCGCAACTTCTTCGAGTACTCCGGGGCGACGGTCTTCAAGCCGAACTCGAAGGAGCTCGCCGACGCCCTGGGCGAGTTCATCCACCCGGACGACGCGGACTGGATGGAGGCGACCCGGCGGCGCATGGGGTGCGACAACCTCCTCCTCACGCTCGGCGAGCGGGGCATGGCCCTGCAAACCTCGGGCGTCGAGTTCGTGCGGGTGCCCACGGTCGCCCGCGCCGTCTATGACGTTTCCGGTGCGGGCGACACCGTGACGGCGATGATGGCGGTCGCAATGGCCGCGGGCGCGACCCCCAGGGAGGCGGCGGTGCTCGCGAACCACGCGGCCGCCATCGAGGTGGGCAAGGCGGGCGTGGCAACGGTATCGCCGGACGAGCTGCTCGACCACACCCGGGAGTACCATCTCGATCTCGATGACGACGCCGCCGGCTCTCAGCCGACGCGGCAACGCATGTCCACCCAGACGGAACCAAAGGAGCATCCATGAGCGCGCTGAAGCCCGTCCACACCGACCAGGCGCCCAAGGCGATCGGACCCTACGCCCAGGCGGTAGTCTCCGACGGGTGGGTCTTCTGCTCGGGTCAGATCCCCCTCGACCCGGAGACGATGCAGCAGGTGGAGGGGGACGTGGCCGCCCAGACGGAGCAGGTCCTCACCAACCTCCGTCACGTGCTCGAGGAGGCGGGTGCGGGGATGGACTCCGTGGTGAAGACCACGGTCTTCCTCTCCGACATGAACGACTTCGCCGCGATGAACGAGGTCTACGCCCGGCATTTCGGCACACATCGACCCGCGCGGGCCGCGGTTCAGGCGGCCGCGCTTCCGAAGGGCGTCGACGTCGAGATCGAGTGCGTTGCACGCACAAAGCCGTGACACCATTAGGACACGCGCCGTTGGAAGAATGTTGCGAACGGGGATCGGACCCCGTATGATGGCCCCCGCTGGATCTCGACCAAGCCGCGGGTAGGCCGGCACAAAGCCTCCCAGACGAACCAACCATAGATCGAGCCGGAGCCTCCTCAGGGGGTGGCTTCAGGACTTGTCGATGCGACCGCGCAACCGTGTCTTGCGCGGGGGTGGTGGGGTCGTGTGGTGGATTGAATCGCACCCTTCCCGGGGCGGAACGCGCCCCGGTCTCGATAGAAAGGGTGGTCTTCATGGTCCAACCCCAACTGGGAGGACGGAAATGATGCGTCCGATGTCAGCACGCCTCACATCCGTCGCCACACGCGCAGGCCTGGTATTGGCCCTCGCGTTGGCAATCGGATGGGCACCGGCACCGGTGGCGGCCCAGGCAACGGGCACGCTCGTCGGTACGGTCCGGGACGCTGCCTCGCAGCGTCCGCTGGAAGCGGTCCAGGTCTACATCGGGGGGAGCGGAATCGGCGCCCTCACGAACGGAGCCGGCCGCTTCCTCATGCTCAATGTACCCGCGGGCGAGGTCGCGCTCGTGGCTGAGCTGGTCGGGTACAAGTCGGGCTCGCAGACCGTCACGGTGGCGGCAGGCGAGTCCGTGGTCGCCAACTTCTCGCTGGAGCAGACGGCCATCGCCCTCGACCAGATCGTGGTCACCGGCGCGGGCATCGCCACGCAGAAGAAGAAGCTCGGCAACACGATCGCGACCGTCGACGCGAGCTCGCTCGAGGACAAGCCGATCTCGAACTTCAGCGAGATGATCGCCGCCCGTGAGCCGGGCGTCGTCCTGGCTCCGACCTCCGGCTCCACGGGTGAGGGCGCCCGCATCCGCATCCGCGGATCCGCCTCGCTGTCGCAGAGCAACGAGCCGATCATCTACATCGACGGCATCCGCATGGACAACTCGGCCATCGGCGGCTCGGGTCAGGGCATCGCGACGCGCCTCGACGACATCCCACCGGAGTCCATCGAGCGCGTCGAGATCCTGAAGGGAGCCGCTGCCGCCACGCTGTACGGCACCGAGGCGTCCAACGGCGTGATCCAGGTCTTCACGAAGCGCGGCCGCGCAGGTGCGCCGCGGTTCAGCTTCCAGGGCGACCTCACGGCCATCAAGGAGCCGACGAACCGCATCCTGCCCCTGGCCGACTTCGCGCGCGATGCAGAGCAGCAGGCCCGCATCGCCGCGCGCTGGGGCAAGAACCTCAACCTGTACGAGCCGTTCCAGGAGAACACGGTCCCGGAAATGTTCACGACCGGGCTCGCGCAGATGGTGTCCGGCTCCGTCCAGGGCGGTTCTGACGCCTTCCAGTACTTCGTGTCCGGGCGCTTCGCCCACGAGAACGGCGCCTTCGACGCGCAGCAGAACTTTCCGGTGGTCGACGGCTACACGCCCGAGACGGACATGGACAAGCGCTACTCGCTGACCGCGAACTTCACGGTCATCCCGAGCAGCAAGATCCGGATCGGCGTCAGCACGCTCTACTCCGACCTCGAGCACCACACGCCGGACAACGGCAACAACATCTACGGCGTGTTCTCGAGCATGATGATGTCCCAGCTCCGGCTGGCGGACGCGGACAACCTCTACGGCGCGCCGGCGTTCGGCACCACGCGCGAGTTCATGTACAAGCACAACGTGGCGAACTCGAACCACTTCGCGGGGAGCACCACGATCGGCTTCACGCCGACGGAGGAATTCCGCCTGGACGCCACGTTCGGCGTGGACTTCTCCGCGGACAACCAGACGTACTTCCAGCCCTACGGATACAACGTCGACGGCTTCACGTCGTCGGACGTGGACGGGAGCCGTGACGCGAGCGAGCGGCGGACGCGCGAGATCACTGCGGACATCAAGGGCTCGCATGTGAAGAAGTTCGGCAACCTGGAGAACACGTTCCTGTTCGGCGGCCAGGGCTATATCCGCCAGCAACAGAGGACGGGCGGCAGAGGCTCCGACTTCCCGGGCCCCGGCCTCGAGACGCTGTCCGCTCTGGGCTCTATTGAAACCTACGAGAACTGGCTCCGGGTGACGCAGGTCGGCGGATACCTGCAGGACCAGCTCGGCATCAACGACTGGATCTTCGCGACGGTCGGTGGACGTTGGGACGCGAATTCCGCGTTCGGCGCCAACTTCAGCACCGCGTTCTACCCGAAGGCCTCGATCTCCATCGTGCCCAGCCAGGGCCTCGGTTGGTCGAACGGCACGTTCTCCACGGTCCGCTTCCGCAGCGCCATCGGGAAGTCGGGCCTCCAGCCCGGCGCCTTCGACAAGTTCACCACGTACGAGTCGCAGTCGTCCGAGGACGGCCCGGGCATCCGGCCCTCCAACCTGGGCAACGACGACCTCAGACCCGAGGTGTCCACCGAATTCGAGGTGGGCATGGAGCTGGGTCTGTTCAACGACCGCGCCTCCCTGGACATGACGTACTGGAACCGCACGGTCACCGACGCCATGGTCGACCGTCAGTTCCCGGTGTCGGGTGGCTTCACGAACAACCAGCTCGACAACATCGGTGAGCTCACGGCCCACGGCGTCGAGGTCAACGTCCGCGGGACGGTGATCCAGCGCGAGGGCTTCTCGCTCAACATGTTCGCCAACACGGCGTACCTGCACGAGGAGATCACCGACATGGGCGGTGCTCCGTCGCTCAAGACCGGTGGCTCCTACCCGCGCTACCGCAACTACCTCACACAGGGCTACGCTCCGGGCGCGTTCTTCGGCGCGAAGATCCCGGACAACCTGCAGTACCCGATCAACATCGACGGGAGCTGCACGGAGCCGACGCGCGACGCCTTGCTGGCGTACTTCAGCGAGCCGCGCGACCCGAGCGGCTTCAAGCCGCTCGTGTACGGCACCGACGCCTCGAACAACACGCTGGGAGACATCGTCCCGGGCGCGCTGGCGTCGAACAACTGCGGTGACGGCCTATCACCCATCGAGACGTACCTGGGCAAGCCCACGCCCGACTTCGCCGGCTCGTTCGGCTTCAACATGAACTTCGGCGGGAGCTGGGAGCTGTCGTCGCTGTTCGAGTACAAGGCGGGCAACTACTTCGTGCAGGACCTGTCCGGCATGTTCCGCCGGGCCAACTCCGTCATCGGCCGCAACACGCCGCGCGCCGCGGAGCTGAACTCGATCCTGCAGAACCCCGCCTCCACCGCCGAGCAGCGGCTCGACGCCGCCGTCGCGTGGGAGCGTGAGATCGAGGGGCTGTCGCCGATGTCGGGCCTCAACGGCGTCTTCGACGCGAGCTGGATCCGGTGGCGTGAGCTCTCGCTCAGCTACAGGATGCCGACGGACATGATCGAGCGGCTGGGCCTGTCCACCGCGACGATCAACCTCGGTGTGCGCAACCTCCAGCTCTTCATGCTGGGCGACTACACCGGCGTGGATCCGGAAGGCAACGTGATCGGCCGTCAGAACGGCGGCCTGGACGGCAACTTCCTCGACTCGACCGAGGGCTGGAACATCCCGATCCCGCGCCGCTTCACCTTCTCCACCCGCGTGACGTTCTGAGGAGGGCGGAGACATGACCAAGACGAATAAGGCCGTGAAGGCCCCGATGACGATCCTGGCGACCTGCCTGGCGCTATCCGCGTGTGGGTTGCTGGACGTGAATAACCCGAACAACCTGGTCGAGGAATCCATCTCCCGGCCGGAGGCCGCCACCGCCGTGGTGAACGGCGCTCAGTCGCTGGTCGCCGGCGGGGTCGGGGTGATCTGGACTCCCATTGAGGTGGTGGGGGACAACTTCACCTGGATCGGATCCCGCGACGCGTGGGGCTCGTTGGACCAGGGCTTCATCTCCGACCCGTCCAACGAGTGGTCGGACGGGGCGTACCCCGGGATCGCCCAGGCCCGCTGGATGTCCGACAAGGCGGTGTCGCTCCTCGAGGCCAACGTCGCCGAGGACCCGTCGTTCGGGCCGGAGCTGGCCCGGGCGCACCTGTATGCCGGCCTGGTCCACATGGTCATCGGCGAGACCATGAATGACTTCACGCAGTCGGACAAGCGTGAGTCCGGCCCGCCCGTAGGCCCGGACCAGATGTACACGATTCTCGACGAGGCGATCACGCACCTCGACGCGGCCGCGAGCGGCGGTGACGCGGACGTGAAGCTGGCGGCATTGGCACTCAGGGCGCGGACGAAACAGTCTCGCGCCATCTGGGACAAGATCAAGCCGACGCCGAATACTGCGGACCCGCTGGCCAAGTCCCCGGGCGCGGTTGCGGACGCACAGGCAGTCCTCGCGTCGGTCGGTAGTGCGGACTGGACCTACGACCTGCACTACTCGGCCAGCACGAGTGCGAACTATTCGGATGGCTTCGCCAACAACATCGTGGGCGAGGTGAACAGCCGGAAGGAGATCCAGGTGGACAAGAGCCTGGTCGCCTTCACAGCTGCGAACGACATCGATCACATTACGATCATGGACCCGATCGACAACATCGTGGATCCGGCCTTCGTCGTGCGCCTCAACGTGTTCAAGGGCGGCGACTGGGAGACGTCACACGACCAGTACGCGCCCAACACCATCGCGTCGTCACGCCTCATGCACTTGATCATCGCTGAGGACGCGCTGGCCAACGGTGACGACGCGACGTTCACCACGGAGATCAACGCCATCCGTGCCATGGACGGACTCACGCCCTACTCGGGGCAGATGCCGGCCATGGACCTGCTGAGGCATGAGCGCAGGGTAAACACGTTCGGTATGGGGCTCCGGCTCCCGGACATGTACCGCTTCGGCGTCAAGGCGGCGGAGTGGACCAGCGTGTCCGACGCCTTCAAGGCTCCCGGCACGCTGCTCCCGATCACCCTCGTGGAGATTCGTGCCAACTGCTACCTGAACGGGCTGGGCTGCTAGTCGAGAGCCTCCCTCAGGCGTAACACCGGGCGGGCGCACCCGTACTCCCCGTACGGGTGCGCCTCGCCTTTTCCCCCCGGCATCGACATCTTCCTCGGTCATGCGAATCCTACGTAGAATCGGCGCGGTCGCCCTCGTGGTCGGCATGGTCCTCTCCGGTGCCTGCTCGGCGTTCGAGGACCCGACTCCACAGAACATCACGTTCCGGATGTCGGGGACCGCGGGCACCATCGTCGAGGCCATCTACTCGAAGCAATTCATCGCCGGCGTCGACGAGACCAACACCACCCAGGTGCAGATCTTCCACGCGGACACGGTACAACAGACGCTCCCCATCGACACCGTCATCGACATCGCGGTAGACCGGAGGTTCTTCGTCCAGATCACACCCGTCTCCGTCGCCCAGACCTCGGTCCAGGTCCGGGTGGACGTGGACGACCGGAACGTCCTCAACGACTCCGGCGACGTCTTCGCGTCGGACCCCTGGCGGTACGTCTACCTCTTCAACCAGCAGGTCTCCCGCATCATCGACGTGGTGTTCTGATGAGACCCTCCCGCACGATCACCAGGATTCTCGCCGTCGTGGGCGCCGCGGTCATGAGCGGCTGCTACTCCTACGTACCGGTGGAGCGTCCCTCCCCGGGCAGCATCGTCCGTATCCAGGTTCCGGTGCACAGCGCCGTAGGCAATCGGAACCAGGAGCCGGAGACCATGTCGATGGAGGGCACCGTGCTCACCGCCGGCGACTCCCTGGTGCTCCAGGTGGAGTCGCGTCGGGAGCTCGGAGCCTACCGTGAGCTGACGCAGGTCGACACGGTGCGTGTCGCTCCCAAGGACCTCGCCGGTGTGGATCTCAGGGTCTTCTCGAAGCCCAAGACGTTCCTCCTGACCGCGGGTATCGTCGGGGTGACCGTGGCCCTGGCCGCCGTGGCCCTCGGCCTCGGGGGTGGAAGCCAGGGCAACATTCCGCCGGGGGATGGCACCGGTACCGCGATCATCGTGAAGCCGATCCTCTCGGCGCTTCTGCGGGGCGTCGGACGGTGAAGTCGGGCCGCCCCGCAGGGCGGCTCCACACCACGCCCTTCCCACAGCATCGGTCGGACGCTCGTCCGACTTCCACGTGTCCAACTCCGACGGCTTGCGCGAGTCCGGGCGCCGTTCTACGCTCCCGGCTCCGGGATCCGACGGCGGGTCCGGATCGCCCATCCACGCACAGGTGTCACCCATCATGAGCAGATTCGTCCATGCCCTCTCTTCCATCGCGCTCGCGCTGGCAGTGGTCGCGATGGGCGTGCCCGAGCTCGTCTCCGCCCAACAGTACGACGAGGCCCTCTACGGCTCGCTGGAGTGGAGCCTCGTGGGTCCGTCACGGGGCGGACGTTCCACGGCCGTGGGGGGAAGCGCGTCCCGGCCCAACGAGTACTACTTCGGGGCGGCGGGCGGCGGCTTGTGGAAGACGACCGACGGGGGCCAGACCTGGCGCCCCGTGACGGACGGGCAGCTCACCAGTTCCTCCGTAGCGGCCGTCGGCGTGTGTCCGGCGAACCCGGACGTCGTGTACATCGGCACGGGCGAGACCGAGCTGCGCGGCAACATCATGCAGGGTGACGGCGTCTACAAGTCGACCGACGCCGGCAAGACGTGGACGCACATCGGGTTGGAGCCGACGCAGAGCATCGCGAAGATCGTCGTCCACCCCGACAACTGCGACGTGGCGTGGGTGGCCGCCCTCGGCGTGCAATCCGCGCCGAACGCGGAGCGTGGCGTCTTCAAGACGACGGACGGCGGCTCCACGTGGCGCAAGGTCCTCTTCAAATCTGACGTGGCGGGCGCCATCGACCTGGAGATGGACCCCAACAACGCCGACGTCCTCTACGCCTCCATCTGGGAAGCGTGGCGCAAGAGCTGGGGGATGTCCTCGGGCGGTCCAGACTCGGGGCTGTGGAAGTCCTCGGACGGCGGGGAACACTGGCAAGATATCACCTCGACGCTCGGCCTCGAGCCCGCCTCGCCCATAGGGAAGATCGGCGTGGCCGTGTCCGGCGCGAACTCGAACCGCGTGTGGGTCCTGGTGGAGCACGAGCCCCAGGGCGGGGTCTACCGCTCCGACGACGCGGGCCGCACGTGGGAGCAAATGAACGACGAGCGTAAGCTCCGCCAGCGGGCCTTCTACTACACGCGCATCTACGCGGATCCGAAGAACGAGGACGTCGTCTACGCGCTGAACACGGGCTTCTACAAGTCCACCGACGGCGGCAAGACCTTCCCGACGCAGTTCCGGGTCCCGCACGGCGACAACCACGACCTGTGGATCGCGCCCAACGACCCGGAGCGCATGATCAACAGCAACGACGGCGGCGCGAACGTCTCCGTCAACGGTGGCCAGACCTGGACGGACCAGGACTTCCCGACGGCCCAGTTCTACCGCGTCACCACGACGAACCACGAGCCGTACTTCATCTGCGGCGCGCAGCAGGACAACTCGACCGTATGCATGCCGTCTGGCGGGTGGGACTTCAAGACCGCCGGGGGCGAGTACTTCTACTCGGTCGGCGGCGGCGAGAGCGGCTACATCGCCTCCAAGCCGGACGAGCCGGACGTCTACTTCGCCGGCTCCTACGGGGGGCTGCTCTCGCGCTTCGACTACGCCACGGGCGACATGCGCGAGGTCAACGTCTGGCCCGACAACCCCATGGGGTGGTCCTCGATCGACATCGACGAGCGGGCGCAGTGGACGTACCCGATCGTCTTCGACCACTACGACCCGGACCTTCTGTACACCGGCACGCAGCGCGTCTGGCGCACGCACGACCAGGGGCAGAGCTGGGAGCCGATCAGCGGCGACCTGACCCGCCACGACCCGAGCACGATGGGCGCGTCCGGCGGACCGATCACGAAGGACCAGACGGGTGTCGAGACGTACGCGACGATCTTCGCGCTCGCGCCGTCCTATCACGACGCCAACGTCCTCTGGTCGGGCTCGGACGACGGCTACGTGTTCGTGACCCGCAACGCGAGCGCGGCGGATCCGACGTGGGAGAACGTGACCCCGAAGAACGCGCCCGACTTCGTCCGCATCAACACGATCGAGGCATCGCCCACGACGCCCGGGAAGGCCTACGTGGCGGGGATCCGGTACCTCGTCGACAACGACCGGCACCCGTACATCTGGAAGACCACCGACTACGGCAAGACCTGGACGCACATCGACCAGAACGGGATCCCGCAGAACGACTTCGTGCGCGCGGTGCGTGAGGACCCGACGCGCCCGGGCCTGCTCTACGCCGCCTCGGAGACCACGGTGTACGTGTCGTGGGACGACGGTGCCCACTGGCAGCGGCTGGCGATGAACCTGCCGAACACGCAGGTCTCCGACATCGTGGTGAAGGACCACGACCTGGTGATCGCCACGCACGGGCGCTCGTTCTGGACCATGCACAACATCGACCTGCTGCGGCAGATGAGTCCGCAAGTGGCCTCCGCCGACGTCTGGTTGTTCGATCCGAGGGACCCGGTCCAGGAGTTCGACAACACCGCGGACATCTTCTACTACCTGAAGAACGACGCGCAGAAGGTCACGGTCGAAATCCTGAACGATGCGGGGAGCGTGGTCGGCTCGTTCGAGTCGGCCGCGGGCGAGGAGGAGCCCGCGGAGCCGCAGGGCGGGGGGGGCTTCTTCGGTCGCGGCGGCGGGACGCAGAAGCCCTCCAAGATGAAGGGCTCCAACCGCTTCCGCTGGAACATGCGCACCGCGGGTTGGACGGACTTCGAGGGCCGCATCTTCTGGGCTGCCGGCAACCTCGGTCCGTCGGTGGTGCCCGGCCGCTATCAAGTGCGCCTCACCGTCGACGGCACCGCGCAGACGCAGGACTTCGAGATCGAGATGAACCCGCGGGCCGTTGACCAAGGGGTCACGGTGGCCGACCTGCGGCAGCGCCGCGATCTCGCGGAGCGGATCCGCAACCGCGTGACGGAGGCCAACGAGGCCGTCCTTCACATGCGTCAGATCAAGGACCAGGTGGACGACCGCCTGTCCAAGAACGACAACGGGGAGCTGCAGTCCCTCGGCGGCACCGTGAAGGAGCGCCTGAGCGACGTGGAGTCGGAGATCTACCAGGTGAAGAACCGGTCCAACCAGGACCCGCTCAACTACCCGATCCGGCTGAACAACAAGCTCGCGGCGCTGCTCAACCTGGTAGAGGGCTCGTACCACAAGCCCACGGACCAGTCGTACCAGGTGTTCGACGAGCTGTCCTCGAAGCTCGGCACCGAGCTCGACCAGATGAACCTCGTCGTCACGCAGGACCTGGCCCGGCTCAACGAGCTCCTGCGCCAGCTGGGGCTCGATCCCATCGACACGGAGAGACTCATCAGCGAGTGAGGATCCATCATGCGGTTCGGCGGCTCCTCCCGGTCGCTCTGTCGGTCGTGCTGGGCACGGCGTGCGCGTCCGCGACACGGAACCCCTTCGAGGGAGCCGATGCCCCGGGATCGCAGCTCCACGTATACGTCGAAAACCGGGGCTTCAACGATCTCCGCGTCTACGCCAGGACCTCCCGCGGCTCGGAATATGTAGGACAGGTGGGTGGTAACTCCCACCTGACCGTCACCCTCCCGTGGCGGCAACTCGACCAGATCAGCTTCCGCCTGGAGGTGGTGGCGGGACGGACCTACACGACCGAAGCGCTCCCGGTACAGCCGGGGCAGCGCGTGGAGTTGATCGTCCCCGACAATCCGGCCAACGCGATCCTGAGACGGGGATAGCCGGGCAGTGCCGTCCTGGGGGGGACGGCCGGTGCCGTGCGGCGAGTGAGGGTTACTCGCCGTACGGCACCCAGATGTTCTTCACCTGGCAGGCCTGGCGGAGAAACTCCTCGCTCTCTCCTTCGTGCGGCTTCACCCAAGCCATTGTAGGGTCGCTGGTTACCCACGTCCGCTTCATGTTGCCCGTCGAGGCACGCTCGATGTCCGCCGCGCCCGCGGCGGGGCCGAAGTACCAGATCCCGTCCACGTCGTCGTGGGCCGCGAGCGTAGGCACCACCTCCCCGCGCAGGCCTGTGACGATGTTGACCACGCCCGCCGGCACGTCGGAGGTGTCGAGCACCTGGTAGAGGTCGGTAGCCGCGAGCGGCGCCGCCTCCGAGGGTACCGCGACGACGCTATTGCCGACCGCCACCAGCGGCGCCAACGTGGCCACGAAGGCCAGGAGCGGGCGCTGGTCGGGACACACGAGGCCCACGACGCCGATGGGCTCGTTCATGGCGAGCGTCACGTTGCGCAGCGGCGTGGCGTGCACGCGCCCGTCCCACTTGTCCGCCCACGCCGCGTACGTGAACAGCCTCGAGACCGCGGCCGCCACCTCGGCGGCACCGTCGGCGAGGTCACCGGAGAAGGCCACCAGACGCCCGGCGAGCTCCTCACGCCGGGCGTCCAGATTCTCTGCGAGGTAGTAGAGGATCTGCGCCCTGTTGTGCCCGGTGCGCGCGGCCCAGCCGGCCTGCGCCTTTCGCGCCGCCTCAACGGCGTTGCGCACGTCCTTGCGGTTGCCGCGTCCGACCTCGCCGACGACCACGCCCCCGACCCCCGTCACGGGCAGGCTCGCGTCGGCGTCGGGGCGGGCTTGCTTGCCGCCTACGTAGAGCTTGGCCGTGCGGTCGACGCCGGAGAGCCGCGAAGGCGGTCCGGCGTCCGGAATCGGAGCGGACGACCCGGCCGGCTCCTCCGTCTCACCGGCCGCGGCCTCCCAGCCGGGGCGCACGTACTCCCACAGTCCCTCCTTGCCGCCTTCGCGTCCGTAGCCGCTCTCGCGGTAGCCCCCGAAGCCGGAGGCGGCGTCGAAGAGGTTCGTGCAGTTGATCCACACGGTGCCCGCCTTGACCCTGGGCGCCACGTCCAGGGCGAGGTTGATGTTCTCCGACCAGATCGACGCGGCGAGGCCATAACGCGTGTCGTTGGCCAGCGCAACCGCTTCCGCGGGCGTGCGGAACGTCATCATGACCACCACCGGCCCGAAGATCTCCACCTGGGCGATCGTCCCCGACGGGGCGCAGTTCGTGCACAGCGTGGGCGGATAGAACCATCCCTCCTTCGGCACGCTCCACGACGGCTGCCAGACGTCGGCGCCCTCCGCGCGCCCCTGCTCGACGAGCGAGCGGATCCGGTCGAGCTGCACGGGTGCCACGATCGCGCCCATGTCCACGGCCTTGTCGAGCGGGTCGCCCATGCGCAGCGTCTCCATGCGCGCCCGCAGCCTGCGCTCGAGCGCGCCGGCCACGCCCTCCTGGACGAGGATCCGCGAGCCGGCGCAGCATACCTGTCCCTGATTGAACCAGATCGCGTCCACGACTCCCTCGACCACCGAGTCGAGGTCCGCGTCGTCGAATACCAGGAAGGGCGACTTGCCGCCGAGCTCCAGGCTCAGCCGCTTGCCGCTGCCGGCGGTGGCCTCCCGGATGAGGCGCCCGACTTCGGTCGATCCGGTGAAGGCGATCTTGTCCACGTCCGGGTGGGCGACCAGCGCGGCACCGGTTTGCCCGTCCCCGGTCACGACGTTGACCACGCCCGGGGGCAGGCCCGCCTCGGCGCACAGCTCGGCGAAGCGCAGCGCGGTGAGCGGCGTGAACTCGGCTGGCTTCAGCACCACCGTGTTCCCCATTGCGAGAGCGGGGGCGATCTTCCACGCCAGCATCAGCAGGGGGAAGTTCCACGGGATGATCTGCCCGACCACGCCCACCGGCAGGTGGCCCGGCAGCTCTTCTTTCATGAGCTGCGCCCATCCGGCGTGGTGATAGAAGTGCCGCGCCACCAGGGGGATGTCGAGGTCGCGCGACTCCCGGATGGGCTTGCCGTTGTCCAGGCTCTCCAGCACCGCGAAGAGGCGGGCGTGCTTCTGGATCCGGCGGGCCAGGGCGTAGAGGTGGCGCGCACGCGCGTGGGGGCCCACCTCCCACCACCCGGGCTGCGCCGCCCGGGCCGCGGCTACCGCGGCCCCCACGTCCCCGTCGCTCCCCTGGAGCACACGCGCCAGCGGCTTCGCGGTGGCGGGGTTGGCCGTCTCGAACGAGGCGCCCGCCCGCGAATCGGTGAACGCGCCCGCGATGAAGTGGCCGAAGGCGCGTCCGTGCGCGTCCAGCCACTCCATGGCCCGGTCGGCGCTCTCGGGAGCCGGCCCGTACTCCATCGTCTCGAAGATCTCCGCGACCTTGCTCATGCGCCCGCGCTCAGGCCAGAGGATGCCGGTGGGCGGCAGAGTACCGCCCGGTGACGTGATGCTCGATCTGGCGTTCGATGTCGCCCAGGAGCGACGAGACCCCGAAGCGGAACAGGTCGGGCTGCAGCCAGCCCGTGCCCAGCTCCTCCTTCATGAGGATGAGCCAGAGCAGCGACTCCTTGGCGGTGCGGATCCCGCCGGCCGGCTTGAAGCCGACCGCGTACCCGGTCCGCTCGGCGTAAGCGCGGATCGCCCGCGCCATGGTCAGGCCGACCGGGAGGGTGGCGTTCACGCCCTCCTTTCCGGTGGACGTCTTCACGAAGTCCGCCCCGGCCATCATGCACACCAGGCTGGCGCGCGCCACGTTGCGCAGGGTGGCCAGCTCCCCGGTGGCGAGGATCGTCTTGATGTGCGCTTCACCGCATGCCTCGCGGAAGGAGCGCACTTCCTCGTAGAGCGCCTCCCAGGCGCCGGTGAGGACGTGCCCGCGCGTGACGACGATGTCGATCTCCCGCGCGCCGGCGTCCAGCGAGGCGCGAATCTCCTGCAGCCGCTGTGGGAGAGGGCTCAGCCCGTGAGGAAAGCCCGTCGAGACGGCTGCCACCGGGATCCCGCTCCCCTCCAGGGCCCGCACCGCGCTCTCCACCATCTGGTGGTAGACGCACACGGCCGCCGCCCGTACCCGTGCCCGATCGACGCCGAGCGCCTCGAGGAGGTCGGCCCGCACGGGCCGGCGGGCCTTCGCGCACAGGCGCCGCACCCGGCCCGGCGTGTCGTCTCCGGACAGCGTGGTGAGGTCCATGAGCGTCACCGCCTTGAGGAGCCACGCAGCCTGCCAGGCCTTCTTGACCGTGCGGCGCGTGCCGAGCGTGGCGGCGCGCCGCTCCACGGCGCTCCGGTTCACGCGCACTGCACGGACCCAGTCGAGCTCGAGCGGCATCCCCGCATTGCGCTCTCCCTCGCGCAGGAGCCCGGGGGAGAGCGGGGGACGGGCGGGCGCGGCGGGCCGCCCCCGCTCGCGGACGATCGAGTCGCTGGTGCTCATGGCTTGCCTCACAGGAACCGCACGGCGTCGAAGTTGCCAAGTTAGCCTCCCGCGCGGTCGTCGTCAGGAGCGCCGGCGTGCGGGACGGCGCTTGACGAGGTGTGCGCATGCCCGGAGCTTCCGGGTCCCCGGGGGTGGAGGAGATCTGGTGGTCTCGGCGGTCTTCAAAACCGTGCAGCCCGGCTGAAACCCGGGCGGGTGGGTTCGATTCCCACACGCTCCCGCCAGTGGAAGGGGCCCGCCGCTCCCGGAAGGTGGTGAGTGGCGGGCCCCACGCCGTCCCCCGGGCCCGGGCGGGCAGGCGAGTTGATGGGCCCGCCGCGTTCCGGTTAACGTTTCTCCTCCATGCCCGTACCTGCTCCCGCTTCGCGCGCCGCCACGGCATACCGACGGCTGCTGGGCGCCCTGGCCGGCGGCGTCCTCCTCGCCGCCGCGCTCCCGCGCCCCTTGGCCGGGCAGCAGGCGCCACCGCCGTCCGGCCGCACCGACTCCACGGTGGTCGATACGACCAAGGCCGCCCCAGCGCCGGGCGCCTCGCCGCGGGGCGCGTTCCTGCGCGCCGTGGCGTTGCCCGGATGGGGGCACGCGTCCATCGGGGCCTACAACCGGGGGGCTTTCTACGTGGCGGTGGAGGGCATGACGGGTTGGGCGCTCGTGAAGGCACGCGGGCGTTACGCGGAGGCGGGGCGCCGCATCGCCTTCCGGGAACACGTGGTGCGCGCGCAGCTCGCCGTGCAGGGCGTGACCGACCCGGCGGACGTCCAGAAGGGGCTCGACGACGACGAGCCGCTCCAGGATCTCATCGCCCTGCAGGACTCCCGACGCCAGCAGCGCGAGGACTGGACCGCCCTGGGGATCTTCCTCCTCCTCCTCTCGGGGGCGGACGCGTACGTCTCCGCGCACCTCGAGCATTTCCCGCAGCCCATCTCGATCGACGCCCAGCCCGTGGGAAACGGGCGCATGGAGGTGTCGGTGTCCTTCACCCTTCCCAGGTGACGAGGCGAGGCGGGCTGCCTTCCTCCAGCACGACGTAGGTCGTGTGCTCCACCCAGTCGCCGGCGTTCACGTACCACCGCGCCGGGCCGACCTCCCGCACCAGCGGGATGTGCGTATGGCCGAGCACCACCAGGTCCAGATCGGGGCACTCAGCCAGCTTGGCGAGGGCCCACGCCTCGAGCGCCCGCGAGCGTTCCATGTCACCCGGCGTGGGTGTGCCCCGACCCTCCGTCGCCGACACGCGCTCGGCGATCCGGCCGCCCACCTCCGGGCCGAGCAGGCCGAAGGCGAAACGCGTCGCCCGTCCCCGCAGGAGCAGCTTGAGGGCGCGGTAGCCCAGGTCCCCCTTGCCCAGCCCGTCGCCGTGCGCGAGGAAGGTGCGCAGCCCCGCGTACGTGCGCACGACCGGCTCCTGCAGGAACTCCACGCCGATCTCCTGGCGCAGGTAGCGACCGCCCCACCAGTCGTGGTTGCCGCCCATGAGCGTCACCGGGGTGCCCGCGCGCACCACGTCGGCGAGGGCGCCCAGCACCGCCTCGTAGCCGGGCGGGATGCCCACCCGGTACTCGAACCAGAAGTCGAAGAGGTCCCCGTTGATGACCACGGTGGACGCGCGCTCGCCGGCGCGGCGCAGCCACGCGAGGAAGGCCTCCTCGCGCGCGCTCGGCACCGCGCCCAGGTGGACGTCCGAGGCGAGATACACGGGTCGGTCGGGCATGGCCGCGTACGATGCCCGCTCCGGCGGGCCCTCACAAGGGGCGGCTCCCGGGACTCCGCCGGGTCCGCGAACGCGCGGCCGACGCGGGGGGTATGAGCTTCGACCCGTCCCATCTACCTTTCCGCGCATGCCGCTTCCGAGTCGTTCCGTCCAGGTAGCCGTGGCGCTCCTCGCCCTCGCCGCCGCAGGGGCGTGCGCGCCCCGCGGCCCCGCCGTCGTGGCGCCCGCCGTCGACGCCGAACGCCTGGCGAGCTCGCTCGAGGACCGCACCTCGCTCGACGGGCCGATCCGCGTCATGTTCGCCTGGTCGCTCAACGAGTCGGGCGTGCGCGTGAAGGGACGGGGGGTGGCGCGCATCGAGCCTCCCTACCGGGCGCGCCTCGACCTGTTCATGGGCAACGGCGAGACCGTCGTGAGCGCGGCGCTGGTGGACGGGGACCTGCGCATCCCGCCCGGAATGCCGGACGGGATCCTCCCACCGCCCGACCTGATGTGGGGCGTGCTGGGGGTGTTCCGCCCCGAGACCGGCACGGAGCTGCTCGGCGCCGATCGCATGGACGACGGCTCCCTCGAGCTCCGCTACCGCTACCCCGACGGCCGCGTCCTCACCTTCCAGGTGATGGACGAGCGCGTCCGCTCCATGGAGCTGTCGCAGGATGGCCACGTCGTGCAGCGGGTGGCGCTCGACCTGCAGGACGGCAACCGCTACCCGGAGGAGGCCACCTACCGCAACCTCGCGGCCTTCCGGGAGCTCAAGCTCACCCGGGAGACGCTGGAGCACGTCGGGCCGTATCCGCCCGACATCTTCGATCCCATGAAGAGAGGCGCAGGACGATGAGCGGCCGCGGCGTGATGCGGGCCCTCGTGGCCCTCCCGCTCCTGGCGAGCGCCGGCTGCAACTACTCCTTCCGCGCGGGGAGCTTCCCGCCCCCGCACGTGAAGACGATCGCGGTCTCCCCGTTCGACAACGAGACCGCGCGCTTCGAGATCTCGGGCGAGGTCTACGACGAGCTGCTGCGCGAGCTGCCGCGCGCCCTCGGGATCCGTACGGCGGGAGAGGATGTGGCCGACGCCGTGGTGCGCGGCACGATCACGCGATACGACGTGGTGGCGCCCAGCTACCGTGCCGGCGAGCCGGGCCAGCCCGCGCAGGTCCTGCAGCGCCAGGTGAACATCAGCGCGAGCATCCAGATCGTCGATCTCGTGGACAACGTCATCCTCTGGGAGGACCGCAACGTCATCGCCCAGGGCGAGTTCGCCGAAGCCACGGAGAGCGAGGACGTGGGTCGCGCCGAGGCGGTCAAAATGCTCATCCAGAAGATAGTGGACGGAGCACAGTCCAACTGGTAGATTCGGCCTCCGTTTCGCCCGGGGTCCCCTCAGGGCCGCGGAAAAACGTGAGATCAGCCAGGAAGCGCAGTTGCTCCGAGCCATCGGTCTGGGCGCGATTCTCTACGGGTTCTGGCTCGTGTTGTCGGGCCACTTCGAGCCACTCCTCATGGGGTTCGGCGTCGCGTCGTCCGCGCTCGTCACCTACCTGGCGATGCGCATGGACGTCGCGGACCAAGAGGGCCTCCCCCTGCAGCTCGGGGGGCGGGTCTGGATCTACGTCCCCTGGCTGATGAAGGAGATCTTCCTCGCCAACCTGCGCGTGGCGAAGGTGATCCTCGACCCGAAGCTCCCCGTCAGCCCCATCCTGGTCCACTACCGGGCCAGCCAGAAGACCGACCTGGGCCGCGCCATCTACGCCAACTCGATCACGCTGACACCCGGGACCATCACGACCCGCGTGGTCGGCGACGATCTGGAGATCCACTCCCTCACCTGGATCGACGTGGACGGTCGCGAGGAGGACGAGATGGACCGGCGCTGCACGTGGGTCGAGCAGGGGGGCTCGCACTGATGTTCGCCGCCGCCGCCGTCGGGATCCTCGTGGCCATGGTCATGGCCATGATCCGCGCGCTCCTCGGGCCCACGATGTACGACCGCGTCCTCGCGGTGAACACCTTCGGCACGAAGACCGTGGTCCTCCTGGCCGTGATCGGCTTCCTGACGGGACGCCCCGACTGGGTCGACCTCAGCCTGGTCTACGCGCTCATCAACTTCATCGGCACGATCGCGGTCCTGAAGTTCTTCGAGTACGGCGACCTGGGTCGGCAGCGCCACGTGGACACGGGTGGAGGCGACTGATGCTTCACGTCGCCCTCGACATCCTCTCCTGGATCAGCATCCTGGCAGGGCTGTTCTTCATCCTCGTCGGCACCCTCGGTGTGCTGAGGATGCCCGACATCTACACGCGCCTGCACGCCGCCGGCATGACCGACACGATGGGCGCCGGGTTCATGATCCTTGGGATGTGTTTCCAGGCCGGCCTACACCTCCTGGCGCTGCGCCTCCTCCTCGTCTACGTCTTCCTCCTCTTCACCAGCCCCATCTCGACTCACGCCCTGGCGCGCGCCGCGCTGTCGGGGAAGGTCGAGCCCTACCGGGCGCCCTTCGAAGGGGGGGACTGAGGGTGGACGCCGTCGTCGACATCGCGGTCCTCGCGCTCCTGGCCGTTACGGCCCTGGGGACGCTGCGCATCCGCAACCTCTTCGCGGTCGTGATGCTCCTCGGCATCTACTCGCTGCTCTGCGCGGTGCTGTGGACCATGCTCGACGCCGTCGACGTGGCCTTCACGGAGGCCGCGGTGGGAGCAGGCATCTCGACCGTCCTCCTTCTCGGCTCCCTCGCGCTGGTCGGGCACGAGGAGAAGAAGCCGGCGCACCGCCCGCTGCTGCCACTGTTCGTGGTGTTGGTCACCGGAGGCGTGCTGATCTACGGCACCCTCGACATGCCGCCCTTCGGGCAACCGGACAACCCGGCCCACTTGCACGTCGCGCCGCGCTACATCGAGGAGTCCGGCCACGAGATCGGGGTGCCGAACATCGTCACGTCGGTGCTCGCCTCGTACCGCGGTTACGACACCATGGGCGAGACGACGGTGATCTTCACGGCGGTCGTCGGCGTGCTCCTGCTGCTCGCGCGCGGTCCCAGGCCTCGGCGCCCGTGGGGGCGCGACGAGCGCAACGGCGACGCGACGGACATGGAGCCCGGAGAGGAGCGCCTGAATGGATGACCGGGTGATCCTCAGGGTGGGGACCAAGTTTCTGCTACCGTACATCCTTCTCTTCGCGCTCTACGTGCAGTTCCACGGCGACTACGGCCCGGGCGGCGGCTTCCAGGCGGGCGTCATCTTCGCGGCCGGCTTCATCCTGTACGCGCTGGTCTACGGGCTCGGGAAGGTCAAGGAGGTGCTGCCGCCCCTGGTGGCCTACGTGTGCTCGGCGGTGGGCGTGATGATCTACGCCGGCACCGGGGTGGTGACAATCCTGAAGGGCGGGGGCTTCCTCGACTACAACGTGCTCCTGCACGACCCCCACCATGGACAGCACTGGGGGATCTTCTCGGTGGAGTTCGGCGTGCTGGTCACGGTCTTCGGGGTGATGGTTTCGATCTTCTACGCGTTCGCCGGCCGGAGGAGCCCGTGAGACTCCTCGGACTCTACAACTACTGGATCGTCGTGGGACTCATGATGATCGGGTTCTACACGATGATCTCCCGCGGCAACCTGGTGAAGAAGCTCGTGGGGCTGAGCGTCTTCCAGACGTCGGTGATGATCCTCTACATCAGCATGGGGAAGATCTTCGGCGGCACCGCGCCCATCCTGCTCGAGGACGGCGAGCACGTGGTGTACACCAACCCGATCCCCTCCGTCCTCATCCTGACGGCGATCGTCGTCGGAGTCGCCACGCTCGCGGTGGGCCTCGCGCTGGTCGTGCGCATCAAGGAGGCCTACGGCACCATCGAGGAAGACGAGATCCACGAGCAGGACGACGTAATGTGATCAGCGAGAACCTGCCCGTCCTCCAGGTCGTGGTACCGCTGCTGATGGCCCCGGTCGCCGTCCTGGTGCGCCGACCCCGCTGGTCGTGGCTCGTCGCCACGGCGGCCGCCTTCTGGGCCTTCGCGGTCGCCGTGACATTGCTGTCCCGCGTGCTGGCCCACGGCGCCATCGACTACGAGATCGGCGGCTGGCCCGCCCCCTGGGGCATCGCCTACAGGATCGACGAAGTCAACGCCTTCGTGCTGGTGATCGTCTCGACGATTGCGGCCGTCGTGCTGCCCTACGCGAAGAAGAGCGTAGAACGGGAGGTGGAGGAGGATCGCCTCCCGCTGTTCTACACGGCGCTCACGCTGTGTATGACCGGGCTGCTCGGCATCACGGTCACCGGCGACGTCTTCAACGTCTTCGTCTTCCTCGAGATCTCGTCGCTGTCCGCCTACGCGCTCATCGCCCTCGGCCAGGACCGGCGTGCGCTGACCGCGTCCTACCAGTACCTGATCATGGGCAGCATCGGCGCCACGTTCATCGTGATCGGCATCGGGCTCATGTACGTGATGACCGGCACGCTGAACATGGCTGACCTGGCGCAGCGCCTGCCCGGGGTGGCCGCGAGCCGCACGATCCCGGTGGCGTTCGGCTTCCTCGCGGTGGGCATCAGCCTCAAGCTGGCGCTCTTCCCACTGCACCTCTGGCTGCCGAACGCCTACGCCTCCGCGCCTTCCACGGTCACGGCCTTCATCGCGTCCACGGCCACGAAGGTGGCCGTGTACATGCTGCTCCGCTTCTTCTTCACGATCTTCGGCGCGGCGTTCTCGTTCGACGTGATGCACCTGGACCGCATCCTGATGCCGCTCGCGCTCGTGGCGATCATCACGATGTCGCTGAGCGCGATCTACCAGCGCAACGCCAAGCGCCTGCTGGCGTACTCCAGCGTGGCGCAGATCGGCTACATGGTGCTCGGCATCAGCTTCGCGTCGGTGTTCGGCGTCGCGGCCGGCATCCTCCACCTGTTCAACCACGCCCTCATGAAGGGCGCGCTGTTCATGGCGATGGGCTGCGTCATGTACCGGGTGGGCTCCACGCGGGTGGACGCCATGTCCGGACTCGGCCGCACGATGCCGTTCACCATGGCCGCCTTCGTCCTGGGCGGGTTCAGCCTGATCGGCGTGCCGCTCACGGTCGGCTTCATCAGCAAGTGGTACCTCGTGCGGGCCGCGCTGGAGCAGGGGATGTGGCCGGTGGCCGTCGTGGTGCTCATCGGCTCGCTCCTGGCGGTCATCTACGTGTGGAAGGTGGTGGAGGTGGCCTACTTCCGGCCTGCGCCCGAGGACCACGGGATCCAGGAGGCGCCCCTCGCCATGCTGATCCCCACGTGGATCCTGGTGCTCGCCAACCTCTGGTTCGGCATCGACGCCAAGCTCACGTCGGGCGTGGCGATCCGCGCCGCCCAGACGCTGCTGGGGGTGGGCCGGTGAGCCTGGCCGCCTTGGCCGCGGTCGCCGTCGCGCTCCCCGTAGTCGGCGGGTTGGTGGTCCTCGCCCTGGGGAAGTGGCCCAACGCCCGCGAGGCGGCCACGCTCGTCACCTCCACGGCCCTCTTCCTGGTCGTCTGGTCGATGCTGGGGCCGGTGCGCGCGGGCACCGTGGAGGGCCTCACCCTCGTCGAGGTCGTGCCCGGCGTGACGCTCGGCCTCCAGGTGGAGCCTCTCGGCCTGCTGTTCGCGCTGGTGGCGTCGTTCCTGTGGATCGTCACGACGGTGTACTCCATCGGGTACATGCGCGGCCACCACGAGAAGAACCAGACGCGCTTCTACTTCTTCTTCGCGGTCTCCATCGCCGCCGCGATGGGCGCGGCGTTCTCGGCGAACCTCTTCACGCTGTTCGCCTTCTACGAGGTGCTCACGCTGTGCACCTTCCCACTGGTGACGCACCATGGCACGGAGGAGGCGCGCAAGGCGGGCCGCGTCTACCTGGGCATCCTGCTCACCACGTCGATCGCCTTCCAGCTCCTGGCGATCATCTGGACGTGGCAGCTCGCCGGCACCGTGGACTTCCGGGTGGGCGGCATCCTGGCGGGGCGCGCGTCGCGGGGCGTGCTGGGCGCGCTCCTGGTGCTCTTCGTGTTCGGCGTCGGCAAGGCGGCGGTCATGCCCTTCCACCGCTGGCTCCCCGCGGCCATGGTGGCGCCCACGCCCGTGTCCGCGCTCCTGCACGCGGTGGCCGTCGTGAAGACCGGCGTGTTCGCGATCCTCAAGATCTCCGTCTACGTCTTCGGCATCGACCTGGTGCGCACGCTGCCCACCACGCCCTGGCTCCTGTGGGTCGCGGCGGCGACCATCATCCTGGCGTCGCTCATCGCCTTCACCAAGGACAACCTGAAGGCGCGGCTCGCCTATTCGACCATCAGCCAGCTCTCCTACATCGTGCTGGGCGCGCTGCTCGCCAACCCCTATGGCATCATCGGGGGCGGGATGCACATCGCCATGCACGCCTTCGGCAAGATCACGCTCTTCTTCGCCGCCGGCGCGGTGCTGGTCGCCGCCCACGAGACCGAGATCAGCAGCATGCACGGCCTGGGCCGCTCGATGCCCTTCACCTTCGGGGCGTTCTTCGTCGGCTCGCTCAGCATCATCGGCCTGCCGCCGGCCGGCGGGGCCTGGAGCAAGTGGTTCCTGGGCCTCGGCACGCTGGAAGCCGGTCAGCTCGGCCTGCTGGCGATGCTGATGGTCAGCTCGCTCCTGAGCCTGGTCTACCTCCTCGAGGTGCCGATACGGGCCTTCTTCAGCAAACCGCCGCCAAACGCGCACGTGCACGAGGGGATCCACGAGGCCCCGTGGCCCTCCGTCGTCGCGCTGCTCATCACCGCGGCAGCCACGGTGGGGCTCTTCCTCCATCCGGAACCCTTCCACGAACTCATGCTTCTGGTGGTGGGCCGATGAGCCACGACGCCCGACATCCGCCGCTCCGCTCGGGCCGGGAGCCCGAAGCTCCGCCGCTCGGGCCGCGCGCCCACTGGAAGGGGCCCGACGAGCGCGAGCACGTCTGGGACAGGAAGCGCAACGTGGAGGGCCTGCTCCGCTTCCTGTACGCGGTGTGCGTGGTGCTGGTGGCTCTGGACCTCGTGGTGCACCGGCACACCGAGCATCCGTGGGAGCACGTGGTGGCGTTCTACCCCCTGTACGGCTTCGTCGGGATCACGATCCTGGTCATCGCCGCCCGGGGCCTGAGGGCGCTCGTGATGCGGCCGGAGGACTACTACGATGACCGGTAGCCTCCCACCGTTCGCGGTCTACTTCGCGGGGGCGCTCCTCGTCGCGCTCACGCGGGGCACCCTGCGCAAGGCGATCCTGCTGGCGATCCCCGTGGTGGGCGCGCTCCTGCTCCTGCGCCTGGAGCCCGGCACAACGCTGCACGTGGAGCTGATGGGCTATGCGCTCACCCCGCTGCGCGTGGACCGGCTCAGCCTGCTCTTCGGCTGGCTGTTCCAGCTGGCAGCGTTCATCGGCAACCTTTACGCCCTGCACCTGGGGAAGGACGAGCACCCCGGCATTCAGCACACCGCCGCCGTGCTCTACGCCGGCAGCGCGCTCGGCGCCGTCTTCGCGGGCGACATGATCACGCTGTTCGTGTTCTGGGAGGGGCTGGCCCTCACCTCGGTCTTCCTGATCTGGGCGCGGGACACCGAGCGCTCGCTGAAGGCCGGCTTTCGCTACCTGGTCGTCAACGTCGTGTCGGGCGTCGTCCTCCTGTCGGGCGCTCTGATCCGGGCGTACGAGACCGGCTCCATCGCCTTCGACCACATCGGCCTGGACGGCTCGATCGGGGCGTGGCTCATCCTGATCGCCTTCGGCATCAAGGCCGGCTTCCCGCTCCTGCACAGCTGGCTCGTCGACGCCTACCCGGAGGGCACGCCGTCGGGCACCGTGTTCCTGAGCGCGTTCACGACGAAGGTGGCCGTCTACGCGCTCGCACGGAGCTTCGCGGGCACCGAGCTGCTGATCTACGTCGGCGTCGTCATGACCTGCTTCCCGATCTTCTACGCGGTCATCGAGAACGACCTGCGGCGCGTGCTGAGCTACAGCATGATCAACCAGATCGGCTTCATGGTGACCGGCATCGGGCTCGGCTCGGCGCTCGCGCTCAACGGCGCGGTCGCCCACGCCTTCGCGGACGTGATCTTCAAGGGGCTGCTCTTCATGAGCATGGGAGCAGTCCTGTACATGACCGGGAGGTCCAAGGGCTCCGACCTCGGCGGCCTCTACAAGACGATGCCGTTCACGGCGACGCTGTGCATCGTCGGGGCGGCGTCGATCTCCGCCTTCCCGCTGTTCAGCGCCTTCGTCACGAAGTCGATGATCATGAGCGCGGCCCTCGAGCAGGGCCACATCTGGATCTGGCTCCCGCTGCTGTTCGCGTCGGCGGGCGTGCTCGAGCACGCCGGCATCAAGATCCCCTACTTCGCCTTCTTCGCCCACGACTCGGGGATCCGCACCAAGGAGCCCCCGCGGAACATGCTCGTCGCGATGACGATCGCCGCCGCCCTGTGCATCGGCATCGGCGTCTTCCCGAAGCCGCTCTACTCGCTCCTCCCGTACGCGGCCGAATACTGGCCGTACGACGTCACGCACGTCCTCACCCAGACCCAGATCCTGGTCTTCGGCATCCTGGCTGTGGTCGTGCTCATCCGAACGGGCATCTATCCGCCGGAGCTCCGGGCCGTCAACCTGGACGCGGACTGGAGCTACCGCTGGCTCGGCACGCGCCTGGTGCGCGGGGTACGGTCGGTCGTGGGCGCTGCGGACCGCAGGGTGCGCAACGCGGTGCTGGGCACGGTGCGGGGCGGGCTGCGGGCCCTCGCGGCCGGCCACGGCCCCCAGGGCCTCCTGTCGCGGACCTGGCCCACGGGGAGCATGGTATTGTGGGTGGCGATCCTGCTCGGGGTGTCGCTCTTCCTGTACCTCTGAGAGGGGGCCGGCGGCCCCCGGAGCCCACGCGTGACCCTCACATTCGCCGCGATCCCCGAGCTGGCGTCGGACGTCCGCCGGCTGGTCGAGGCACTCCACGGCCACGGTGTCGTGGCGACCCACGTGCCCTGGGGCGCGAAGGCCAACGGGTCGTCCGTGCTCCATCGGCTCCGCGCCGAGCAGGTCGACGCCGCGCTCGTCCGGGCGGAGGCGATGCTCGACATCCCCGAGGACCTGAGCCTGGCCGCCGTGCTGCAGCGGGAGGAGCCGCGCGACGTGCTCATCCCCGCACGACCGGGTCCCGTGACGCTGCACGCGCTGGCGTCGGGCTCGCGCGTCGGCGTCGGTGACGGCCGCCGCCGCGGCTTCCTGAAGGCCTACCGTCATGACGTCCAGCCGGTGGCGCCCGGCAACGGCGGGGGGCCGGCCGTGGCGCTGCAGTCCGGCAGTGTGGACGCGGTCATCCTCGGAATGGCCGAGGCGAGACGGCTTTCGCTCGCTTCGCGGGCAACCGAGATCCTCGACTCCAAGGCATGGGTGCCCGCAGCCGGCCAGGGAACCCTGCTCGTCCTGGCGCGTGGGGACGACGCCCACGTGCACGGCCTGTGCGCTGAGGTGGACCACCCCACCGCCCGCGCCGCCTACCGCGCCGAGAGCACCGCGATCGCCGCCCAGGGCGCGCACCCGGACGCCCCCATCGGCGTGATGGCGCTCCCACACGGACGGTGGATCCGCGCGTGGGGGATGGCCGCGTCGGAAGACGGCAGTCGCGTCGTCCGCGGCGACGTGACCGGGACGTCCGACGCCCCCGAAGCCGCCGGCCGGGCCCTCGCCGAGCTCCTGCTGGCGCGCGGCGTGGCGACGATACTCAGGGGGGTGCCCGCATGAGCATGACGCCGCCCGAGGAGAAGATCCTCCGGCGCGAGACGCTGCTGCGCCGCTACGGCCGGCCCCGCGACGTCCGGATCGTGTTCACCAACGGCTGCTTCGACCTCGTCCACCGCGGCCACGTCGCCTACCTGAACGCGGCCCGTGACCTCGGCGACATCCTGGTGGTCGGCGTGAACACGGACGAGTCGGTGCGGCGGCTGTCCAAGGGTCCCGGGCGGCCACTCGTCGGCGAGGCCGATCGCGCCTACGTCGTGGCCGCCCTCGAGTGCGTGGACGTGGTGACGCTTTTCGACGAGGATACGCCCCGCGAGCTCGTGTCCGGGCTCCTGCCCGACACCCTGGTGAAGGGGGCCGACTACTCGATGGACGCCGTCGTCGGGCGGGCCGAGGTGGAGGCCGCGGGCGGGCGCGTCGTGCTCGTTCCGCTCGTGGAGGGGTACTCCACGACCGACCTGCTGCGACGAATCCGGGAGGGTGGCTGATGCCCACATCACGCGCCGACCGCGGCGCCGACGACCTGCGCCCCACAAGCATCGAGACCGGCGTGGCCCCCTACGCCGAGGGATCGTGCCTGATCGCGACGGGGAGCACACGCGTGCTGTGCACCGCCTCGGTCGCCGAGGGCGTGCCCCCCTGGCGCGAGCGGAGCGGGGCCGGGTGGGTGACCGCCGAGTACGCGATGCTCCCGCGCGCGACCCACACGCGCACGAGGCGCGAGCGGACGGGGGTCGGGGGTCGCACGCAGGAGATCCAGCGGCTCATCGGCCGTTCGCTGCGTTCCGTAACGGACATGCGGGCCATGGGTCCCTGGACCGTGACCGTCGACTGCGACGTCCTCCAGGCGGACGGCGGGACGCGGACCGCCTCGATCACCGGCGCGTGCGTCGCGCTCGCCGAGGCCGGAAAGTGGATGCTCTTCGAGGGGCTCGTCCAGCGGAGCCCGATGCACGAGCGGGTGGCTGCCGTGAGCGTGGGCATCGTGGACGGGGAGCCCCGCCTCGACCTCGACTACGGCGAGGACTCCTCCGCGCAGGTGGACATGAACGTCGTGGCCACGGAGAGCGGCGGGCTGGTGGAGGTGCAGGGCACCGCCGAAGGTGATCCGTTCCCCCGCGCCGACCTGGACCGGCTGCTCGACCTGGCGCTCTCCGGCATCGAGCGGCTCCTGGCGGCGCAGAAGCAGGCACTGGGCGGACGGCGCTGATGGATCTCGTCGTCGCGACGCGCAGCAAGGACAAGATGGGCGAGATCCGGCGCATCCTCGCCGAGGTGCCCGAGCTCACGGTCATCGACCTCGACGAGGCCGGCGTGGCCTACGACGCTGCCGAGGAGCGCCTCGAGCCCTACGACACCTTCGAGGACAACGCCCGCTCCAAGGCCGAATACTTCCACGCCAGGACCGGCCTGCCCACCGTCGCCGATGACTCCGGCCTGCAGGTCGATGCCCTTGACGGCGCGCCCGGCGTCCGCTCCAAGAGGTTCTCGCCCGACGAAGGACTCGAGGGCAAGGAGCGCGACGAGGCCAACAACCGTCATCTCCTGAAGCTTCTGGAGGGGAAGGGCCCCCAGGAACGCGGCGCCCACTACACCTGCGTGGCGGTCCTGGTGGACCGTGGCAGCGATCCGGTCGTGTGTCGCGGCGAGGCGGCGGGCGTCATCCTCCCGGCCCGCAGGGGCGAGGGCGGGTTCGGCTACGACCCGCTCTTCTTCGACCTCGCGCTGGGTAGGACCTTCGCGGAGATCACCCGCGAAGAGAAGAACGCGCGCAGCCACCGCGGCGCCGCGTTCCGCGCGCTCGCCAAGGTCCTGAAGGGGAGGGGATGACCGTGGATCCCCGGCACCAGCCCCTGGAGATCACGCCCACCGAAGACGCCCGACGCCTGCGCATCGTATGGGGCGACGGCGTGGTGTCCGAGTACGAGCCCCGCCTCCTGCGCCAGCTCTGCCCCTGCGCGGGGTGCGTGGATGAGATGACCGGCATCCGCACCCTCCACCCCGACGCCGTGCCGGAGGGCATCTACCCCGAGGCCATCCACTACGTGGGGCGCTACGCGCTCCAGTTCGTGTGGAGTGACGGGCACGACACGGGAATCTACCCGTTCGAATATCTCAGGAGGATGTGGGAGGAGGGGTAGGCGGCAGGAGGCAGGATCGCCTGCGTGGCCCTGTACCCTGTCGAGGGCCAGCGAATACCCTGTCCGTCCGCGACCCGCGGTACCAGATTCCAGCAACCCTCGGTGCGTGTTGTGCCTTCGTGGCGGGCGCCCTTCGATGGAGATCCGTGATGTCGGCGATGGCTGACCGGTTGGACCGGTGGTTCCGCGGAGCTCTGCGGACCGGGTCGCTGTCGATCGCGATGGGCGCGGCGGTCGGCGTCTCACCCGGCGTCGCGCTGTGTCAGGCCCCCACCCCCGGCACATGGCGCTTCGAGGTCACGCCGTACGCCTGGGCGGCGGGGTGGAACGGCACGGTGCGCGTCGCCGACGTTCCACAGCTCGGCCTGGGCATCAAGCAGAGCTTCGGGGACGTGTGGAAGGTCCTGGACTTCGCCGTGATGGGGTCTGTCGAGGTCGGGAAGGATCGCTGGGGCGGGCTGTTCGACGCCGCCTACGTCGAGGTTTCCGACGAGGGGACGGTCTCGGGAGCCTTGGGGTTCAACGTCCTCGCCGGGAACGGGTCGGCCACCCATCAGACGTACTCGTTGGGAGCCAGCTACCGTGCCGTCGAAGGCGGGAGCCCGGTCGATCTCCTCGCCGGTCTGCGCCTCAACTCCATCCGGTGGGACATCGACGTGCTTCTGTCCGTCCCGGTGCTTCCCGCTCTGGATAGGAGCCTCTCGGAGAACGAGCGGTGGGTGGATCCGTTCATCGGAGCCCGGCTTCGCCATCCCATCCACGCGAGAGCTTCGCTCGTCGGGTACGTCGACGTCGGCGGGTTCGGAATCGGGTCCCGTTTCGCATGGCGGGGGATGGCGGAAGCGGAATACGCGCTCAACCGGACGGTCGTCGGGAAGCTGGGATACCGATACCTCTCGATCGACTACGAGGGCGGAGGGTTCTCCTGGGACCTGTCCTCCGGCGGCGTGACCCTCGGGCTCGGGCTTCGCTGGTGACGAGGTCACGAGCGGTGGCAGGAGCGCGCGCGACCGACTCCGCGGAGCGCGACTGAGCTCAGCGTGTAGCACGTTCCCATGAGACTACGCGCGGCGATACTCCTCGCGGCGCTCCTGGGCGCGTCCTGTTCGGCGGCGCCCGCGCGCGACCTCCGGGAGCTGGTCCTCCGGGACAGCATCTATGTGGACTCATCCACCCTCGAGCCCTTCACCGGAAGGGTGTTCCGGACCTTCCCGGGCGACCCGGACAAGGTCCAGCTCGAGGGGGAGCTGAGGAACGGCCTCTGGAACGGGGAGCTGGTCGTCTATCACCCCAACGGGCACATCCGGTACCTGGGGACGCTGGCGGACGGCGTGAAGTGCGGCGTCTGGACGGAGAACAAGGACCCTGAGCCGACGAAGGACGTCTATCGGGAGCTGAAACAGGAGATCGAGAGCATGGGCCTCTATCCGGAGTGCCCCGAGCCCTGACCTGGCGCTCGGCCGGCACCCGCACATCCCCCCCTCGACCATTCGGGTGAGTTCGACGGCTTCCTCTACAACGGGGCCCTTGGGCTAGGGCCCGATCCGACGGTCGTCGTCCTCGACGGGCCGGTAGTCCCGTTCGCCGGTATCGGGGTTGTAGTAGACGTCGGTGAGCCGGTACGTGGTGGGATCGCGGAACCGTTCTCCGGTGGGCAGCCAGCGCCCTTCCGGGCTGGTCAGGGAGCGGACGTAGCGCCAGCGCTCGAAGGCGACGCCGGCCGTGAGGACACCGGAGCCGATCAGCATCTGAAGCCCCGGTTCGTACTGGCCTGCCAGGAGGAGCCCGATCGCCACCACCAAGCCCACGGCGCCGGTGGCGAGCAGTACGTTGCGAAGCATCTCAGTCCGCCCGCTCCACGACCACCGCCGTTCCGTACGACACGATCTCGCTCATCGTCTGCCCGATCTCGGACGAGTCGAAGCGCATCATGATGATGGCGTTGGCGCCCATGGCAGAGGCGTTCCCCACCATCCGATCCACGGCGTGGCGGCGCGCCTCCTCAAGGAGCTCCGTGTACTCCTTGATCTCGCCACCCACCAGCGACCGGAGCCCCGCCATGATGTTGCCGCCGAGGCCGCGGCTGCGCACCACGAGGCCGAAGACCTGACCCTTGGTTTCCGTGATCCTGTGGCCGGTGATGTGCTCCGATGTCACGACGAACATGCTGTGTCCCCTCCAATCGTCGGGCCCGGCCCCGAGCGAGGATCGCTTCGGGCCGAATCACGCTACCCCGCAGCCTGGCGGACGGCAACGGCCGGGACTTCCGAGCCCCCCGGCCCCCCTTCATGGGATCCCGTCGGTGAGGGGGGCGCAGGAAGGGTGGCTCCCGGTCCGGGTCTGGCGCCCAGGGTGAGCCGGACGTTTCTTTTGCCCGGGGCGGCCACCGCCGAGGGGTGGACGGGAGAGCTCGATTCCCGACAGAGTGCGGCGAGCCCACGCACTCTGGATGGTTCAAGGAGGTGGCGGATCGGTACCCAGTCATCGATGTCCATGCTTGCGGCCCTTCAGGCCGCCTTCGAGTCCGTCCCGTTCAACCGTCACGCGGGGTTGCACTTGGTCCACGTCGCGCCCGAGCGCGCGGAGGTGTCGCTGGACCCGACGCCCGACTTCACGCAGGAACACGGTGTCGTCCACGGCGGGATGCTCGCAGCGCTCGCCGACACTGCGGCCGTGTATCTCGTGCAGCCCTACTTGAAGGAGGGGGAGAGGATGGCCAGCATCGAATTCAAGGTGAACTTCTTGAAGCCGGTCTGGCCGGGCACTGCGACGTTACGAGCGGTCGCGAAGCCAGTACGGATCGGCCGTCGCGTTGCGGTTTGCGAGACCGCGATCTGGCAGGAAGATGAGGTCATCCTGACGGGTCTGTTCACGTACATGAAGTTCGCATCGACGGGCGCCGGAACAGCACCCGCGCCCGGCTCCGGTGCGTCTTCAACGGGGCCGTGAGTTGGCGCACACGGCAGGGCCACCACCTGATGCGGGAGAACCCGGTACGCGGCCTCGAAGCGGGCCAACACGGCGAGCCTCGAGGCATCCTACCAGCAGGCGGACGCCGAGACTATGTTAGGCGTCGTGCTGGGGGGCCGGGGAGCTTCACGAGGCGAAGTGAGCCCGAACATGCACACGTCCGCCGGGCGCGTGGGAGGTGAGGCGCCAGGTACGGCGCAACGGCGGGCAGAATGACATCTTCGGGGCGTGGCGCAGTCCGGTAGCGCACCTGCTTTGGGAGCAGGGGGTCGCCGGTTCGAATCCGGCCGCCCCGATCAAAGTTGGCCCGGCGACTCGAAGAGTCGCCGGGCCTTCGTCTTGCTCCCCCGGTGAGAACCGGCCCGGATTCGGCGAAGCCGAAGACGGTTAGCCGGTTCGACCCGATGCGTCGTTAAGGTACTCGAAGACCCTGCCGCTCGTTCGCGAGGAGAGCGAGGACGGGCGAAGCCCGCCGCGCCTCAATCCGGTTGCCGTCGCGTGCCCCGGCGACTATGGTCGGCCAACATGACAACCCTGGTGGGAGGGGTCCCATGAAGATCGACAGATGGGCGCGGCTCGTGCTCGCCGCTGGCGCGCTCTCGATCGCCACGCCGGCGCTCGGGCAGTCGACGGACGATGCACCCAGGTTCGGAACGTTCGGCATCGATCTGACCGCCCGGGACACGACCGTGAAGCCGGGCGACGACTTCTGGAGCTATGCCAACGGCAACTGGGCGAGGACGTCTCAGATCGCGCCCGACCGCACCACGGCCGGCCCCTCCACCGAGTTGAGCATCGAGGCTGAAGCCAACGTCCGCGCGATCCTCGACGACATGGCGAAGGACCCCGCCGCCTACGGCGCGTCCGGCAGGCAAGTCGGCGATCTCTACGCGAGCTGGATGGACGAGGCCGGAATCGAGGCGCGCGGCACCGCGCCGCTCGCTCCGTATCTCGCGAAGATCGACGCGGTACAGGACCTCGCCGGGCTGCAGACGCTCTTCGCGACCACCGACTATGCCTCGCCGGTCGGGATGGGGATCATCCCCGACCTCGCCGATCCGACGCACTACACCGCCGCGGTCGGCCAGGCCGGACTCGGCATGGCGCGCGACAACTACCTGCTCGAGGGCGAGAAGTACGACGGCTTCCGTAGGGCCTATCGCGCCTATATCCAGGGGATCCTCGAGCTCGCCGGCGTCGCCAACGCGAGCGCCAAGGCCGATGCGATCCTGGCGCTCGAGACCGCGATGGCGAAGGACCAGTGGTCGCCCGAGCAGAGCCGCGATATCGCCAAGCTGAACGACCCCGAGACCCTCGAGGGGCTGGAGTCGAAGGCGCCCGAATTCGACTGGGCGCTGTTGCTCCAGACCTACGGCATCGAGGAGTCACCCACGGTGCTGATGGCGCAGAACACCGCGATCGCCGCGATGGGCAAGCTGCTGGTGTCGACGCCGCTGCAGACCTGGAAGGACTATGTCACCTTCCATTTCGTCAGCGACCACGCGCAGTTCCTGCCCAAGGCGTTCGACGACGCGCGCTTCGACTTCTACTCGAAGACGCTCGCGGGTGTGGAGGCGCAGCGCGACCGCTGGAAGCGGGGCGTCCAGCTCGTCAACGGGGCGCTGGGCGAGGCGGTCGGCGCGATCTACGTCTCGAGGTACTTCCCGCCCGCGGCCGAGGCGCAGATGACGGAGCTGATCGAGAACCTGCGCGCCGCGTACGAGGAAAGGTTCGAGGGCTCGACCTGGATGGACGACTCGACGCGCGCCGCCGCTCTCGAGAAGCTCGCCGCGTTCGAGCCGCGCATCGGCCATCCGGTCAAGTACATCGACTACTCGTCGATGCAGGTCGACCGCAGTGACCCGCTCGGCAACGCGATTCGCTCGAGCGAGTTCTACCACCAGCTCGAGTTGTCGCGCTTCCCCGATCCGGTCGATCGCACGCTGTGGGCGATGACGCCGCAGACGGTGAACGCCTACTACAACCCGCTGGCGAACCAGATCACCTTCCCCGCGGCGATCCTGCAGCCTCCGATGTTCGATCCCAACGCCGACCCGGCGGTCAACTACGGCGCGATCGGCGCGGTCATCGGCCACGAGATGGGGCATGGCTTCGACGACCAGGGCAGCCGGTTCGGCCCCACCGGCAAGTTCGAGAACTGGTGGACCGACGCGGCGAAGGCAGCGTTCAAGGAGCGCACTGCGGTGCTCGTCGCGCAGTATGACGCATACGAGCCGATCGCCGGCACGCACATCAACGGTGAGCTGACGCTCGGCGAGAACATCGGGGATCTGGGCGGGGTCGAGGCGGCCCACACGGCCTATCAGAAGTACCAAGCCGAGCACGGCGAGGCGCAAGTGATCGACGGGCTGACCGGCGACCAGCGCTTCTTCCTCGCCTATGCGCAGGCGTGGCGGACCAAGGTGCGCGAGGACGCGCTGCGCCAGCGGCTGCTCTCCGATCCGCACAGCCCGCCCGCGTTTCGGGCCAACGGCGTCGTCCGTAACGTCGACGCCTGGTACGAGGCGTTCGACGTCGAGCCGGGCGATGCGCTCTATCTGCCCCCGGGGCAGCGGGTGCACATCTGGTAGAACCACCTCTGGGGTATCGGGCGCGCAGCGCACCGCCCACTCGGCGCCGAACGGAATGTCGGTTCCCTTCGTCGGGGGGCTGGGTGGGTCGGCGAAGCGAAACCCGGCGCCACTCACGCCGGGACCCCGACCAGAGGGCCCGCAGCAGAAAAGCCGCGGGCCCTCTGCCTCCTACCGCCGCGGCACTTCCCTCAACCCTCCCTTCTCCAACACCCAGATCGGCCCGACCCTCAGGTCGCCGCCCAGGTCGATCACCGTGCCCGGCGCATCCTCGCGTGACGGCGCCGTGTAGAACGCCGAGAAGGGCTCCGCCTGCGTGACGTCCACCGTGTAGCCGAGATCCGCGAGGGACTCGATGGTGATGGCGCTCAGTGGGTTCCTGCGGCCGCTGTTGAAGCCGGGCGTCATGAGCTCGTTGTCGAGCACCGACTCCCGCCAGTGGCCGTCCGCGGACCCGGACCCTCCCACGTTCGCCACCGGGACCTTGTTGCCGAGGGTGTAGGTGGTCGAGCCTCCCGCCTCGTCGAAGGCGGCGATCGCACGCTCCCCGGCGAAATAGGTGTCGATACCCGGACTCGACGGGAGCGACGGGTTCCGCAGCAGCTCGAGACGGGTCCAGATCGTGCCGATCCCCAACACGTGGCCCATCTCGTGCTTGACCACCGGCAGGAGCTCCCCCCGGGTGGCGAGGACGTCCATGTCCGCCGAGTCGAACTGCATGGCGCCGACGATGGGGAATCCGCCGAGGCCGCGCAGGTAACAGGGTCCGGCCTGGGCCAGCGTCTTGCCGGGCCCGTCGATGTCGACGATGTCGACGTAGATCCTCAGGTCGTCGATCATCCCGTCGAGGATCGGCTGTCCCTGGATGCACTGGTTGGCGGGCGCCGGCGACGAGGAGAAGTCGAAGTCGCTGATGTCGCCGGGGATGATCTTCATCCAGGCGTCGGCGGCTTCCTGGAACACCGCGTCCTGCGCGGCCGTCCCGTGGTGGATGTAGACGAGCTCGATGTCGTAGGGGATCACCGGAAGCCCGGTCTTCACCAGCAGCGTCGTCCCGCTGAAGGTCGAATAGGCGTACAGCAAGATGTAGTACGTGCCCGGCTCGGCGGCGTTGATGACGCACCGCTCGGTGGTCGTCGGGTTTCCGGACTGGCACTTGTAGTCGTCCCGGTTCGCCGGGCGGGGGCCGTGCTGGACGTACAGGTCCACGTCCCCGTTGCCGCCGGCGAGCGTGACCTCGATCGTTCCGGGCGAGGACGCCGGTAGCTCCAGCGTGAAGAGGAGCTCCGTCCCTTCCTGGGCGCTGATCCCGGAGACCGGCGTCTCGGGCGCGATCGGCGTGGTGGCCGGAACGTCCGTGGAGCGCTCGGCCTCGTTGTTGGTCTCGTCCCACTCGTCCAGCGTGCCGCCGGCGTCCACGACGACGCGAAGCGTGTGCGGACCCGCCCCCAGCGGGGCCAGGGTGAACGTCGCGACGGCCGACTCGCCCGTCGCGAGCGCGGGAAGCGCTGTGCTGCCCGCATCCACACCGTCCACCAGGAGCTGGACCTGCACACCGGCATCCGCGGTCAGGTACCCGACGTTGGTCACCGTCGTGGAGACCTCGAGTCCGTCCAGCGTCGTGGGGTTGGCAGGGGACAGGACGATGTCGCCCGGCAGGAGGTCGGCCTTGGGCGCCGCCGCCGTCGCCGTGAACTCCACGGCGGCCAGGCCGTTGGCCGTCGCCGACAGGGTGTTGGCGCCCATTCCGGCGCCCATGGTCCACGTCGCCTGGGCCGTGCCGTCGGTGCCCGTCGACGCCTCCGACGGCGTCACGGAGCCACCGCCGCCGGTCACGGCGAAGGAGACGGTTGCGCCCTCGACTGCGTTCCCGAACGCGTCGGTGAGCTTCACCGTCACGGGCTCGACGAGCGCCAGGCCAACCGGAGCCGTCTGCTGGTCGCCTGCGACCTTGTCGATGGCGGCCGCGGGGCCCGCGAGAGCCGTCGCGTGGAGCACGACCTGCCCCGACGTGGCACCAGTGATGCCCGCGCTCACCTGCTGCTGACCGGACGTCGAGGCCAGCGTCCAGGTGGTCGATGCCGACCCGTCGGCGTCCGAGGTCACCTGCGCCGCGCTGACGGACCCGTCACCCTGGGCGGTGAAGGTGATGCTGGCCCCGGCCATGGTGGAGCCGCCCTGGTCCACGGAGCGGACCACGAGGGGCTCCGCGAGGGGCTGGCCGACCGTGCCGGTCTGACCGTCGCCCGAGACCACGACGGCCCGTGTCGCCACCTGTTGCACGGTCACGGTCGCCGTCGCCGACAGGCTTCCGGACGTGGCCGTGACGGTCGTCGTGCCGTTCTTGATCGCCTTCACCTGCCCGCTGGACGAGACGGTGGCGACGGAGGCATCGGCGCTGGACCAGGACACGGTGGCGGCGAACGTCTTCTGGAACTGGTCCAGCACCGTCGCCTTGAGGCTCACGGTCTGGTTGAGGAACGTCAGGGTGACCGAGCTCTCCGAGAGCGTCACACTCGTCGCCCGCGGCGGGTCGGGCTCGGTGGTGCCGGGACCGTCGCCCCCACAGCTCGCGAGGCCCGCGAGCAGGATGGGGAGCGACGCCCGACGGAAACTGGCGCTTGTCACGATCGGTAACGTCCGGAGCGGGAAGGCGCGGCCTCAGCGGCCGATAGGCACGGTAGGTTGTGGTGCTGCGCGCAGCAAGAACTGCGAGGCCGACGGATGGGCTACCCCCTCACCCCACCGGCACCAGCTCGTCCATGTACGTCCGCAGCATGTTCCGCCACGTCGGCCAATCGTGGTCCCACTGCGTCCCCCAGTCGTCCACGCGGTTGGGCACGCCCTTCTGGCCCAGCACGTGCGCCACGCGCCAGCTCTCGCCGATGTTCTCAGCCTGTCCCTGTCCCGAGGCAAGGATCACGAAACGCTCGCGCAGCCGGGCCAGGTGGCCCTCGTCCTGGAAGTCGGGGAGCCAGTGCAGCGGCGAAGCGTACCAGAAATCCGGCGTGGGGGCCGCTTTCACGAAGCGCTGCAGATCGTACGTGCCGCTCATGCACAGCGCCTTCGTGAAGGCGTCCGGGTAGCGACACACGCCCGCGAGCGCCTGGAAGGCACCGATGGACGCGCCGGCCGCCACGATGCCGATGTCCTCCGTGCGGCAGTCGGTCCGGATGGCGGGCACCAGCTCGTGGCGCACGAACTCCTGGAACTGGTTCATGATCCACATGCGGTGCTCGGGTGAGCCCTCCTCGGCCAGGAGGCTCCGGCCCGACACGCTGTCACACGAGTAGATCTTGATGCGCCCGGCCTCGAGGTGGTCGCCGAGCGTCCGGATGATGTGGAAGCGCTCGATCTCCTCGGCGTCGCCCCCCGCGGTGGGGAAGATCAGCAGGGGCGTGCCGAACGTGCCCCAGCGCACGACGGTGACTTCGCGCTCCACGCGCGGGGAGTACCAGGTCGAGCGCTCTTTCACGGACGCACCCCCCCGGCGTCGTCGGCGCGCCACTGCTGGATACGGTCGAAGAAGAGCCCGGTGAACTCCTCCACCTCGTGGGGCGGGAAGAGCGCGGACACTTTGCGGCGCACGGCCTCAACGGCGTCGTCGGTGCCGAACCAGGCGTGGGTGACCTCGTCCAGATGGGCCAGGTGCGCCTGGCAGAACTCCTCGAAGGCGTCGGTGTCGAAGCGTGCCCGCACCAGTGGCATGAGCGCGTCGATGCGCTCCCTCAGCGTCATCCCTTCCTCCACCGCCGCGAAGTAGTCGTGCCAGGCCAGCGGCTTCACCGTGCGCCCCGTGGCGGCGGCGAACAGCGACCAGCGCAGGTTGGCCTTGATGAGCCAGGGGAAGTGGTAGTGCAGGGAGGTGACCTGGGAGTCGGGGCAGGGGTTCGCGAAGTCGATGGGGTGCCAGACGCCGTCCTTGTGGAGGAGCTCGCAGGAGTTGAAGTCCCACCCGAAGAAGGCGTTGATCACGAGCGTCATCCCGTCGATGAGGGTGCGCTCCTCGTCGGAGAGGAAGTCGTGCGTCATCGTGTAGCGGTCGTGGAGCGGCGCCTTGGGGTCGTAGAGCACGACGTGCGTCTGCGGCCCGAGCCCGATGCAGCGCACGAAGCGGTCGAAGGGGTGGACCGCCGCCTGCAGCGTCATCACCAGCTTGCCGCTCTGATCGTAGGCCTCGCGCAGCGCGGATTCGTCCTCCAGCCGGGTCACCGCCCGCCACCCCCCGCCGTCATACGGCTTCATGAACATGGGGTAGCCGAGCTTCCGGCCGATCGCTCCCAGGTCGAAGTGGCGCGCGTAGCTCTTCAGCGTGACCTCGAGGTCCTCGACGGGCTCGTAGGAGTGGGGCGGCACCAGCCACGTCTCGGGGATGGGGAAGCCGAGGCGCACCATGCCCGCGTAGGTGGTCAGCTTCTCCATCGACTGCACGGACCACGGGTTGTTGAAGACGTACACGTCGTCGAGGATCACCGCCTTCTTGATCCACTCGCGCCGCGTGCTGTACCAGTGCGTGAGCCGATCGATCACCACGTCGTAGCGCCTGGGCTCGCGGATGTCGAAGGGATCGATGGTCATCCGCTCCACCTCGAAGCGCAGCGTGTCACGGCCCCGGCGGACCGCCAGGTCCAGGCGCTTCAAGATCTCGGTGAACGCGATGGGCCAGCAGATGTCCGCGCCCAGCGACAGGCCGATCCTCTTCGTCACCTTCGCCATGCAGGCTCCTATTCGTAGACCAGCCAGAGGGGCCCGGGGAAGAGCCACGACAGCCCCTCTCTCAGCCGGTCCCTCCAGTTCTCCCAGTTGTGCCCGTCGCGCGACTCGACGAAGCGCACGTCCATCCCCGTCTTCTGGAGCATCGGCACCAGCGAGCGGTTCTCGTAGATGAGCGACTCGTACGTCCCGCAGCTGACGAACACCTTCTCGCTCACCGCCGACGGCGTCCGCCGGTACGCGTTCACGAAGTCGGCGATGGGGTCGTAGACCGGCCCGCGGCCGTGGCCGCCGATGTCCGAGAAGGCGAACGAGCCGGACTGAAGCAGCAGCCGGCCGTAGAAGCCGGGACGGTGCACTGCCGCCGCCAGCGACGCCACCGCGCCCAGGCTCGCGCCCATCAGGCAGCGACCTTCCGGCGTGCCGACGAGCGGCAGCTCGCGCTCGAGCTGCGGAACGAGCTCGTCGGTCAGGTAGTGCGCATGCGCCTCCGAAGCCCGGTACTGCTCCATCCGGTCGGGGGGGTGCATGAGCGCCGCCACCATGGCCGGGATCTCGAGACGGTGGATGAGGTTGTCCAGCACGGTCTTGAGTCCGGCGTAGCGTACGTAATCGCCGCCGTCGTGCACCAGCAGGAGGGGGAAGCGCCGGGACGCGCGGAAGCGCGCCGGCCGGTAGATCGTGAGCTGGCGGGTCCCGCCCAGCGCCGCGCTCCGGAACACGCGGTCCTCCAGCGTTCCCTCGGGTGCGGAGGGGTCGAGCTGTGTCCACGCCGGCACATGGTAGCCCGGCCCGTGGGCCACCGAGTTGGCGCCGAAGGGGTCGCGGGCAAGGTACGGGTTCAGAGGATCCTGGATCCACCGCGCCTCGCTCCCCCGGGTGACCTCGAGCTTGTATTCCATCCGCGAGTCCTCGGGCAACTCCAGCACGTGATACCAGAGATCCGTGCCGCCTACGCGGGTGAGCGGCACGGAGCTGGGCAGCCCGAACACCCAGTGGCGCAGGCGCACGTCGTCAGCCTCGCCGCGGAAGACGAACGTGACGCGTCCACCCTCCACGAGGGGAAACTCGTGTCCGGCGACGAAGGCGTCGACGTCCTCCGGCGTGGGCGCCCGGTGCCCGGCCAGCGTCTCGATCGCCAGACCGGAGAGGTCGGCGCCGGCCGCGACGTCGTCGCGCCGGGGTTCGGGCGCCCGCCTCACGCGGCCGTCCTCCACGGCTCGACGCGGCCCGACGGGGCCAGCCGCTGCACGCGCTGCGACCGCCACCCGTTCGCCCACTCGAGCCGTACGCCGGGGTCCAGGAGCACGCACGTGTCGGGCTCGAAGCGCCGCGCGAAGCGGGAGACACGGTCGGTGTCGTCCAGGCGGAGTCGCTCCGAGGCGTGGGGGAGCGCCACGACGCCGGGGACGAGCCCGAGGCCGACCTCGCCCACCTCCGCGTGCCCGGGCCCCCACGGGGGCGAGTCGTGGAAGAGGACCACACGCTCGGCCAGCGCCATCGCGCCGCCGGAGCACGCCACGACGGTCTTGGCGGCCAGCAGCCCGTCCACGCCGAAGAGGCGCAGGCGGTTGAGGAGCGCCGGGACGTGACCCCCCTCGATCACGACCACGCGGGCGGGCTCGAGGGCCCGACGGATGTCCTCGCGCTCGCGCCCCACCGAGCCGCGCATGAGCGGGTCGTAGCGACGGTAGAAGGCGTCGCGGAGCACGCGCAGGCGATCGGCGTGGTATCGGTCGAGCGCGCGCACGGCCTCGAGGGCGGCGTCGCGCTCCGGGTCGAGCACGGCCGCGTCGCCGGCGAGGGCCTGCAGGTCGATCCACGCGTCCATGGCCCGCGCGAGGCGCACGTTGTACGCCCGGCGCAGGAGGCGCACGGCGTCCTGGAGCGCGTGGTGGCCCGCGGCGAGGTCGGGATCGTCGCGCCACACGCGCTCGGCGCGCCCCCAGAGGCGGAGGTTGAAGGCGTCCGGGCCGAGCGCGCCGCGCACGCGGGCATCGTCCTCCTCCCACTCCTGCCACCCGGCGGTGATCAGCGCGACCGGCCCGGGCTCGCCGAGGCCGGCGACCACGGTGCCCGCGTCGTGCCGCTCGCGCTGCGGGCCAAGCAGGACGATGCGTGCAGGACGGTCGTTCACCCGGCCCTCACGTGGACGACCTCGCCGACCCGGTCGAGCATGCGGCGCAGCTCGTCGTAGTCCGGGTGCTTCATCCGCACCCACGCGTTGGCCATGTACCCGGCCTCTACGCCCTGCGTGGGGGTGCCCTCGGGCGGCAGGTGCGCGTCCATGATCCACGGGCCGAAGGCGGACTGGATCTCGTCGAGGCCCTCGTAGCCGCGGATCACGCCGTCGCGGTCGGGGCGGAGCGCGATGATCCCGGCGCTGAAGCGTCGCGTCGGCTTCTTCACCGTGCGCCCGTGCACGACCGCCATCGCCCACTCGTGGTAGACGTCGATCTCGTTGGCCGCGGCGTACAGGTCCCACGCGCGGACGCCCGGCGGGCGGCAGCCGATCTCCGAGAAGCGCAGCCCCTTCGGCCCGAAGAACCACTCCATGTGCGTCGCCGACGTGTCGATGCCCAGCAGCCCGTTCACCTTCCGGCCCATCTCGAGGACGGGCTGGTAGCCGGGGGCGCTCTCGATGCGGTTCGTGGTGACGAACTGCGGCGAGATCCAGCGCGTCCTCATCGCCTCGAGGACGTTCGGGTAGTAGTGCGTGATGAACTCGTGAGCGACGCGGCCGCCGATTGTGATCGTGTCGAAGAAGGCCTCGTGGCCCTCGACGAACTCCTCGACCGCCACCTGCGCACCGCCGCCCACCCCGGCCCGGCCGAGGGCCGCGTGCAACTCGTCGTCCGAGTCCACGCGCTCCGTGCCCGACGCGCCCGCCGCGGAGCGGGGCTTCACCACGAGCGGGTAGCCGATCTCGCGCGCGAAGGCGAGGACCTCATCGGCATCCCCGCTCCCCATCGACGCCGCGCAGGGCACGCCTCCATCCCGCAGCACCTGCTTCATGGCCGGCTTGTCGCGGCACAGGTACGCCGTGTGCGTCGAGGTGCCGGGGATGCCCAGGGCCTCGCGGGCTTGCGCGACCGGGAGCACGTGGGCCTCGACGGTGGCCTCCAGCCTGTCCACGGGCAGGCGGGCGTCCATCCACTTCACCACGCGCACCAGCGCGTCCACGTCCACCACGGTCGGCACCTGCTCGTAATGCAGAAGCCACCGCCGCAGGTCCTCGTCCAGGGAGTCCCTGGGCCGCTCTCCGATCGCGCTCACCCGCGCGCCCGTCAACGTCAGCCCCCGGACGAACTCCTTCTGGTTCGCCGGGAAGCACGGCTCCACGAAGACAACGTGCATGCTGGCCTCTCTGGGCTCGCTGGATGGGAGGAGCGAGGAAAATACCGCACCGTGCGCGCGGACGGTACCGGACGTCGGCCCGGCTTCGTACCTTCTCCCGCGCGTTTGCGCGTCAGCCCCCGCGTGCCCGAGGCTCCATGCCCGACGTCACCTACGTGGCGCCCTTCTTCGCCGAGACCACCCTCCGCTTCGTCGCGGCGTTGGCCGGCGCGGAGGGCGTGCGCCTGTCGCTCGTCAGCCAGGACCCGTCCGACCGCGTACCCGAGGGGCTGCGCGTCCGGCTCGCGGACTTCGTGCAGGTGCGCGATGCCCTCGACCCGGACGTGCTCCGCCGCGCGGTCGAGGAGCTCCGCCGCCGCGGCCAGAAGGTCGAGCTGCTTCTCGGCACCTTCGAGGAGCTGCAGGTCCCCCTGGGGACCGTGCGCGACGCTCTCGGCCTTCCGGGAATGGGCGCCGCCGCGGCCGAGAACTTCCGTGACAAGTCGCGCATGAAGGACGTCCTGCGCGCTCACGGTCTCCCGTGCGCGCGCCACGCGCTGGCCCGTACGAGCGCGGAGGCCGAGGCGTTCGCGCGCGACGTCGGCTATCCGCTGATCGTCAAGCCCCCTGCGGGATCCGGCTCGCGCGGGACGTTCCGCATCGAGGGCGCCGAAGACCTGGCCTCCCTCCTGCGCCAGATGCCGCCTTCGGCGGAGCGTCCGGCGCTCCTCGAGGAGTTCGTCGTCGGAGACGAGCATTCGTTCGATTCCATCGCCCTCGACGGTCGCGTCGTCTGGCACTCGATCAACCACTACTTCCCCTCCGCACTCGAGGTGCTGCGCGCGCCGTGGATCCAGTGGTGCGTGCTGCTGCCCAGGGAGGTGGACGATCCGCGCTACGACGGGATCCGCGCGGTGGCCGGCGAGGCGCTCAGGGTGCTGGGCATGCACACCGGGATGAGCCACATGGAGTGGTTCCGCCGGCCGGACGGGAGCGTGGCGATCTCCGAGGTGGGCGCGCGCCCTCCCGGCGCCCGCTTCGTGAACCTCATCTCGTGGGCGCACGATGTCGACCTCTTC